>SDBU01004541.1_pt1 | contig 17012 bp, 15 predicted proteins | sample 2277071 | NCBI WGS metagenome assembly SDBU01 (sample SAMN10397929, study PRJNA504765) | marine sediment metagenome | isolation source: marine sediment core GS08_GC12, 126 cmbsf | place: Arctic Ocean: Gakkel Ridge, Loki's castle | collected 2008 | reverse complement strand
ACGTCTCCAGACCGCCCCAATACCAGAACCGGATGCAAAAGCCGATCTGCGTCGCGATGCAGCGCTTGGAAAGGTTCCATCTGCGTTTGCGCTTCATCGCCATTCATAACGGCTGGTCTTTGAGCGCTTTACGGAAAGGCCGAATGGTGCAGGCGCTCGGGAGGCAGAGCCGTCTCCAACGGCCGGGGACGCTCGAGTCGTGACGGCCCCCAAGGATAGTTGTCAGCCACCCAGGACCCAATGGACCAGGAATGCGGAGGTGCGCAGCAAGAGTGGGCACTTCTTGGCAGCGTCGGCCTTTGACAGCCGTTCGGCAGCGGATTAGAATTCGCGCGATTGGGTTGAAGTGTCTTGATTGCCGCGCGGGGCCCTCACAGTCGGAGGCTGCGATTCGAGTTCTTGCGTTCGAAAGGCTTTCAAGGCCGTCCTGCCTGATTCAACGTGCGTTTTACGCTCGGGCTTATGCGCACAGTTGACAAGCCGCCGGTCGCAGTGGCGTGAAGGTTCTTTCGCTTGGCACGTCCTTCGATCCGAAGGGAGTTTGGTGGAGTGCGTACCCAGTTGGACGTGCCCACTTGTGCGATCAGGCGGGGACCGATAGGTGTCGTCCGACGGAGCGTCTTTCAGGACGTTGCGGAAGGAGCACCACGTGAAAGTTGAATACGTCCAGTTCAAGGAGCGTCGCGCACGGGCCGAGTATATTGCAGGGCGTTTCGGTCATCTCCTTCGCGGAAAAGTCCTTGATGTGGGCTGCGATAAGGCCTTTCTGCGGACGCTTCTGCCTGACACGGAGTACGTTGGGGTGGACGTGGCCGGGGATCCTGATATCGCGCTGAACCTGGAAGAACTTGTCAAGCTGCCCTTCGAGGATGCCACCTTCGACTGCGTGGTGTGCTCAGACGTGTTGGAGCACTTGGACAACCTGCACGGTGTTTTCAGAGAGATCGTTCGAGTCGCCGGGAAACATGTCATCATTTCCCTGCCCAATAACTGGGCCAATGCCAGGAAGCCAATCGAGGCAGGAAAGGGAAGCGTGGGACATTATGGGATCCCCGCGGTCCCACCACCGGATCGCCACAAATGGTTCTTCAACATGATGGAGGCCCGTGATTTCTTGTCATACTGGGAGGAGCGGCTGCCCTTCCGAATCGCCGAGCTATTCGCCACGGAAAAGCCCAGGCCGGCGATGGTTCGGTGGATTCGGAGAATGCGCTTTCCCGCGCTATCGCGTTATCTCAATCGGTACGCACATACCCTGTGGGCGGTACTGGAAAAGACGTCGACCGCGCCGCAGGTTGCACGCAAGATTGCGTAACGGATTGAAGGAACGTGCTTCCGGCGATCTGAGAATTTGGGCATTGAGACACTTGGTGACTTCACGCTTCACTCGCTGGGGCGTACGATAACGCGACTCCGGCCCATCCGCCCACGCCCGAGGCGGGCAAGCTCGGCCTACGGCGAATTTGCCCTTAGTCGTACAAGAGTCAACAGGAGGCAACGAAGCCATGTCCTCGGTGCATGGAGCCAGGAAGAAACGGCTCTTGCTCCGCATCGCGCTCTATTCGACGGCAGCTGCCGTTATTGCCGTCATGCTTCTCGCGCACCACTTCTTCCTGAAGCGACCTGTCGGCAGCGGCCCGGCCGGCCCGACCGTGCCGCGGGAGCCTTTCCAACGGGTCTGGACGCAGCGCAAGGTCCTTCTCTTGGGCCTGGGCGACAGTATTACGGAAGGCTTCGGCGCCTCGCCGGGCAAGTCTTACTTCGACCGACTGCACGAAAACCCGGAAGATGAGTTCGCGGATATGCTCGGTATATGCCTTTCCGCCGTGCTGCCCAACCTGACCGCGCTGAACCGGTCCGTTTCCGGCAGCACGTCGCTCGATCATCTGGAGCGACAGGTTCAGAATCTCAAGAAGCTGCCGGCGGACGTGCTCGGCATTGTGGTCATGACCACGGGCGGCAACGACATCATCCATAATTACGGCCGGACTCCTCCTCAAGAGGGCGCCATGTACGGCGCGACGCTTGAACAGGCGCGGCCATGGATCGCGAACTTCGAGAAGCGGCTTGAGGCCATGCTCGACTTGATTACGGAGAAATTCCCCGGCGGATGCGAAATATTTCTGGCCAATATCTACGATCCCACCGACGGCGTTGGCACGGCGCGAACCGTCGGCTTTCCGCCCTGGCCCGATGGCCTGAAGGTTCTTACCGAATACAACGGGGTCATCCGGCGCGTTGCTGAAAGCCGGGAGAACGTGCAGTTGGTGGACATCCACGAACTGTTCATGGGACACGGGCTCACCTGCGCGCTATTCTGGCGCGAGACCTATCGCCGTGAGGACCCTCATTACTGGTATGGCGTGGTCTTCGAAGATCCAAACGACCGGGGTTATGATGCAACAAGACGGGCCTTTCTTGTGGAGATGCTTGAGGTGTTCGAGCAGTATCCGTTCGAGCAGGGCGACCAACGGCAAGATTAGCCGGTCCTCTCTCTTGAGAAGCCTGTATGCTGGTCAGTGCGTCGTGCGGCCCGTTTGCGCCCTTTATGGCATGTTGCAGCAGTCTGAGGAGGGTTGGTAGGGGTGATGATGACCAGAAGATTCGACCGAACACAGGTTGGGGGTTCTAAGGGGCCGTTGAAGAACTGCACAGTGGGCGGAAATCCGAAGTTCCCGCCGATCGTAAGTCCGTGTGGCGCAACCGCCCCCGGTTGCGGTTCCTCCGCCGAGGGCGGCGGAGCCACACTTCTTCAACGGGCTGCTAAGGGGCACGTGGCTCTTGGCCTGATGATTGCAGCCCTTGCGTTGTGTTTTGCCCCTTGCGCCACGTCGGCACGCGCTGCTGCGTTCCCCCGAATGCCAAGATTCGTCGATCCGCCTTCGGCCCCCGATGCGGCGAAGCATGATGACCGCCTGACAGGACTCTGGTTCGCGGAGGGCAAGGGAACTCGAACATATGTCCATTGCGCTCCTGCGACAGGCGGTTGGACGTCGGTTGTCGTCGTTATCCACGGCGCGGAAGGTCTCATCGCAAGAGCCTATAACACATTCCCAACAACAATAGCGCATCAGGATTACATGAACGTGACACTCGCCCACGCAAGACTCCCGGCAAAGAGAGCACCATTCTACATCGCGAAATATGCGTTTCCCGAGAAAGACACATTGGCAATATGGCCGATGAATTCTTCGGAGGTCGAAAAGGCGATCAAGGGGCGGAGGCTGCGTGGTAACCTCAGTGACCAAGGCAACCGGCAAGACGTTACGGTTACAGACTCGAATGCAAACGTCGCCAAGTACCTTCTCGGCGCTGACCATGACAAGTTGTTTGGCGGGGCTATTATTCTCAGAAAGATTCATCACGCTGAACGGACAAGCCCGCTTGACGTCGGGCCGGAGGAGGCCGGAAAGAAAAGGAATGGAAAACCCAACTGGGCAATTCCAATCGAAAAGCCAGGGCTTCCGAACCTCCACAAGGTAACGGAGAATTTGTATCGAGGCGCTCAGCCGAGCGCTGAGGGATTTTGGCAGCTCAAGCAAATGGGTGTGAAGACGGTTGTGAACCTTCGATCTTTCCATTCGGACCGTGACGAACTAGGGGAGACCGGCCTGGCTTATGAACATATCTATATGAAGACATGGCACCCCGAGGACGAAGAGGTAGTCCGTTTTCTACAGATCGTGATGGACAGAGACAGGACGCCCGTTTTCGTTCATTGCCAACAGGGCGCGGACCGCACCGGATTGATGTGCGCAGTCTATCGTGTGGCCATGTGCGGTTGGACCAAAGAGGAGGCCATCGAAGAAATGACGAGCGATGAGTTCGGCTTCCATGGCATATGGGACAATCTTGCAGACTATCTGAAAGAACTCGACATCGAGGAGTTGAAACGACGCGCAGAGAGCGCAAAGTGACAGAGCCGCTTGAGGTCGCAACTGCCTGAACGGATGTCTTGAGATTGCACAGGAAACCGGTAGTAGCTTTCGGCAGCACCATGAGATCGTCTCACATTGTCGCAGATCGCGCCCGCGTGGGCATTATGGCCAATCCGTACAGCGGATTCGGTGCGAACCGCCGGCGGGTGGAGAAACTCACCGAAGCATTGAGGCGGCAGGGGTTGAAGCCGCGACCCATCTGGGATCGTGCCGAGCGCGCAGTGTTGCAGGAATCCGGGTGGCTTGGCTCCTGCCGGTGTGTGGTAGCGGCGGGCGGCGACGGCACCGTTTCGGACGTGATCAACTCGCGTCCGGGTGTTCCGCTGGCGGTTCTGCCGCTGGGCACGGAGAATCTTTTCGCCAGGGACTTCGGCTTTACGACCGACGTTGAGGCGCTGGCGCGAGCGATTCTTGCCGGTCAGTCCCGCACAATTGACCTCGCGCGTGCAGGCGGTCGCCTGTTCAGCCTGATGCTGGGAGTGGGCTTCGATGCGGATGTCGCCCATCGAGTGGCTCGTTGGCGCGTGGCAGGGCGTCACCTCAGGCGGGTGACCTATCTGAGCTACGTCGGGCCAATCCTCAATGCGCTGCGGGACTATCGGCATGACCCTATCGAATTGGAGGCGGATGGGATTCGGGTGCGAGGCGCACATGCCTGGGTGTTCAACGTGCCCCGGTATAGCCTGGGCCTGCAGTTTGCACCTCACGCACGAGACGACGACGGTTGGCTCGACTGGGTTGTATTCGAGCGGCCCGGCGCGCGCAGCCTGCTCTCCTGCACTTGGGCCGTGCGGCGCGGCAGACATCTCGCACTGCCGGGCGTCAGGCACGGCCGCGCCCGGAGCATACGAATAACGGCTGAGAAACCCGTGCCGGTGCAGGCGGATGGGGATGAGGCGGGATGGACGCCGGTCGAGGTCCAGGTCGTGCCGCGCGCGCTTCAGGTCATTGTGCCCTGAGCCGTATTGTACGGCCTCCTCTGTCCCGACCCGCCCAGGACAATCGACTTCTGACGTGCTCTGCTGAGATGCTTTGGGCATCCGGGCCCCCACGAGAAAGAGCTGCACGCGACTCCACTGACCTCAGCGCAATGCTCTTCCAGCACGTGGCGTACGGTCACATTCATGAGATCGGTCTCAGAGCGCGAACGATGGCAGTCGGCCGCGAGCTATCAGCGCGTCGACTGGGCTCAGGGGCCAGCTGGGCGAGCATAGCTCTCCGACTGCCGCACGGCATCGAAGATGTTCCGTGTTCCCCCAAACACGCTGGCCCATCCAAGCCAGCGACCATCGATAAATAGGGCGGTGGATATGTCGGATTCAACGCCGTACTCAACCACGACCCATGTGTTGAAATCAAAAGGAGTCATGTGCAGATTGCGCAGGGAAATCTTCCTGACGTCCTGGATGAGAAGCTGTCCCTTTTTCCCCTGGAATTCCAGAGAATCATCCCAGATTATGAGTTTCCCGCGATCATCGTAGACAGGAATTGTCGGGCTGGTCTTCATCCTGCTGTACCAGACTTTGGTAAAACTCCGGAACGGTCTTCCCGATTCGTCGCGGCCAACGACCATTCGCGTAGTGCATCCGCTGGACAAGGCCAAACAAGAAACAACCGAGAGAATCCCACACGCTCCTGCAACCACACGTTTCATTGTGCTTCCTCCCCGATAAACGGCGCGGCGTAGCCACACTTCTTCAACGGCCTGTTAAGGCACAAGACCCCGACCCCGATAATAATCGCCAACAATACAACAACTATCATGGGCGAGTCAGCGCAAATCTCCAAAATCCTCTTCTTGCGCTCCATGGACAGCACCCTCAGTTAGCTGCACTCCTCCACAGCAGCGAACAGTATCTTTTGGCCGACAGTGGGCCCCAAACTGATCCTATTCCCCCCAAGAGGGGCCTGTCAAGGAGTCCAACTACTGCCCGCCTGCTATCGCGGGGGGGGCGCTTGACGGTTTGCGTGGCCACCCGCATGATTATGCTGCGCGTGGACTATCGTGGCGATGTATTATGAGCGGCTTCGAGCAGTCGCTTTCGGCAACTGCGCACGTGGCCCAACTCCAGATCCCCTGCTACGTCGGGCGAGTTCAACAAGCTTACGAGATCGCCGGCGCGAGCACCGGCTCTGCGGCGCGCAGAAGGCGTAGGCAAAGCCGGATCCGCTGCATGCGCTAGCTTAGTTGGCGCTTCTATCTTGGGATCACCTTCCACAAGGCTGCGACGCCTTCGGCACCGGCCAAGTGCCGCAGCCGCGCGTCATCACGTCCGGCCTACCAGTTCCTGCACGAGTTTGTAGACCTCGTCCGGCGTGAAGGTCAACGCTTCGGCTACGCCCATAACGCCCCGCTAACGAATTAGGGGTTTTGCGACGCGAAAGCCGGCGCCAAAACCATGTTCGGCTGAACCGCTGAGAGGCCTATTCTTTCATCACCTCCGCAACGATGTCGCAGGCGGCTCGGGGCCTTCCGATGCGTCGGGCGGCGGCTTTCATGCGGGCCAATCGGTTTCTGTCCGCCAGCAGTGCGCGGACCTTGTAGACGAGATGCGAGAACGAATTGGCTTTCACAGCCACACCATTTTCCAGGAGATAATCGGCATTGCGTTCCTCCTGACCCGGTATTGGTTTCAGGATGACCATGGGCAGGCCCATGGCCAGGCATTCGCCGCTCGTCAACCCGCCGCTCTTGGTGACCATCAGGTCGCTGGCCGCCATCAGCTCGTGCATATTCGTGACGAAGCCGAACGGCACAATCTTCCCTGGGCGCGAGGCGGCCGCACGTTTCAGCCCCTCAAGGAGCTTCTCGTTCTTCCCCGACAGGGCCAACACTTGAACATCCTCCATGGCGTCGGCCAGTGCCGCTACCGCTTCATCAGTGTGACCGAGGCCGAAGCCTCCCGCTGCCACGAGCACTGTTGGCACCGCCGTGCGCAGATCCAGCCTCCGCCTCATCGTGTCCTTGGCAGGGTATTGGGCCGAGAACACCGGCATCAACGGTATGCCGGTCACGCTCACCCTCGCTGATCCGATTCCTTTGGCGCGCAGGGCATGTTCCATTTCCCCAGTAGCCACGAAGTAATGATCCACGCCGTCCTGAATCCACATGGTGTGGATGTCGTAGTCCGTGAGCGTGACGAACACGGGCGCACGGAGCCTGCCCTTTCGGCGACGAGAAGCCAGGATCTCGGCGGGGAAGTAGTGCGTGCAGATGATGCGGTCCGGATCGAACTCTTCCACGGCTTTCAGAATCCGGCGGGAATTGATCTTGTCGAACAGGGTCGCCAGCTTCTTGGCCTTGCTTTGGGCGGACTTCTTCTCCATCTGCTCATAGATGAAGCCCCAGACGGACGGAAGATCGGACGCGAGTTTGTTATAGGCGCTCGTGAAGCTTCTCCGAAAAGCAGCGTTCGTATATTCGAGCGCCTCGATGTTACTGAGCTCCACGTGCGGATATTCCTCTTGTATGACCTGCGCCAGGGCCTCAGCCGCTCGGAGATGGCCGGCGCCGGCCTTGACCGACAAGATCATCACTTTCTTGATGTCATTCATGCTTCAACCCCTACCATATTCCAGAGCATCTGAGAATGGGCGCGGCCATGCCGGATCAGACGATCTTGAAAACAAGGCCTCCAGCCGAAGGCCTCAGCCAAGAATGCTGCGATTGACAAAGTCCCGGCTGCGGGGATTCGTCAACTGGCGGACGGAAGCCCGAAGGGATCACAAGGCGTCCCCGATCGCCCACTGTCTGAATCGTGACTAGGAATGAACCGTTTCGAGCAAGTACAAACCCAGGGCGCCGAACACCACAACGGGCAGCCACGCGGCAACCGCAGGAGGCAGCTGGCCGGTCTGGCCCAGGTCGTGCGCAATGAATTGAACGGCGTAGAACACCATACACACGATCACACAGACCCCTACTCCGAGCATCCGGCTGCGCCGTATCCGCTCGTTGCCGATCACGAAGGGCAGCCCCAGGCCCACCAACACGATGCCGGTGAAGGGATAGGCCAGGCGGGCATGATAGAACAGGCGATAAGTGAGGTTCTCCGGCTCTCGGCGGATCAGCGTCCTGAGCGTCTTCAGTGGCCGGATGTCGGGCGGCAGCACGAGCAGCTCCAGGTCGGCCGGCCGCAGGGAGGTCTCCCAAGTCATCTCCTTCACCTCGTCGTCGTCAGCCTGGACGCCCATGAGGAGCCAGCCGTTGGAAACGGGTTCGGCGCGTTGGGCGCGAATGTGGAGGTGATTGTCGTCCTTCAGTTCCTTGAGAATGAATACGTTCTGGGCTTTCTTTGTGGCGACGTTGTATCTGAAAGTGTAGTGGGTGCCTTCCTCTTCCAGGTATCCCAGCACTCTTTCGAAACGGTCATCCTTTCCGATCCACGTGAGCATATCCGGTGCGGCGAGCTGCTCCGCCCTGGGCACGACGATCTCTCGGTTGGCGAACCCAAGCAGCGCCACCACAGTGGCGATGACGTAGATGGGTGCCAGGATCCGCCAGAAGCTCACTCCGCACGCCTGCATGGCAGTCAACTCATTATGCCCATTCAACTGCGCCACGCCGTACGCCGCGCCCACGACCATGGAAATCGGCAGGACCGGCGCAAGGAACGTCGGAATACGCAGGATGTAGACCTGACCCATCCTGGCCAGGGCGTCGTGAAAGCTGCGCGCCTCGCGAAGGAAGTCATCAAGCTTCCCGAAGGCGTCGGCCACCATGTACAGCCCCACGATGGCCGCCGTGGCGACCAGGAACGGCTCCAGAAAGCTGCGGCCGATGTAAAAGTCGAGCTTCCGCAAGGTCCTATCTCCGGATGCCCCATCCCACGAGGCCGACGCCCACGCTTCCCAACACGACGTTAGGCATCCACTGGGCGATCCACGGCGCGAGATGACCGTCGTCGGAGAGCATCCGGCCGACGGCCATGAACGGATAATAGACTATCAGGACGGCGAAGAACGATAAGACAAACGCCATGAGCACGTTGCCCCGCTTGGACAGGATGCCCAGAGGGATGCCTATGAGCGTGAAGATCAGGCACGTGGCCGCGCCAGCGTTCCGAAAGTGGAAAGCGGTTTCGGCCCGGAGGAGTTGCTCCAGAGTCCGTATTTTTGCTGTTCGGGCCTGCTTGGTCCGGAAGTACTCCCACGCCGCCTCGGCCTCGGCTCGACTGGAGGTCAGTTCGGACAGTGCACTTGCACGCTGGTTTTGCTGCTGTCGTAGTTGGCTTCCGGCGCCTTCGAGATCCTGATCGAGTCCTGTCAGTTTGCCCTCGGCCTCCGAACCGCGGGCGGAAAGCGCCTCGATTCGTTTGTCCAGGGCAGAAGCCTCCGTCTCCAGGGCCTCGATCTTCGACGCGTCCGCGCCGGCCGCCTGCAGCTTCTCCAGCCTGGCCTGGACCTCCGCGCGTTGCGGCCTGAGATCGGCTACTCTCTTCTCCGCCTCATCGCGCTGATTCTGAGCGGATTCATGGGCAGCCTTGATCGAACGGTACTCCTCCTCGCAACGTTCCAGAATCTTTTGAATCGCCTCCACTTGTCCGGCCCAGTGCAGGGCGTCCTCCCGCAGGCGAGAGTAGTTCCTGTACGCCTTGTTCGCTTCCTGCTCCGCGGCTTTCCTTTCGCTTTTTGGATGGGCCAACGCCGCGTATTCCGGCAAGGCTCGTATTTCGCGCGCCTCGGCGCGGAGCTCGCGAAGTGCGTCCAGCAGGTCTGGTAGAGGAAGGTATTTCGGTCTATCTGAGTGCAGCTTCAGTTCACGCGCCAAGTCTATCTCGTAGGCGAATCGGCCGAACTTGACCGCCGCCTCTTGGTCCAGGCCCTGAAGCTGCGGCTGCAGTACGAAGCCGTCGTACAGGAGAAGCCTCGCTATGGATTGGTCTTCGTCCACATCGCAGCGGCCACGCTCCGCGATAATCACCCGGGCCGGAAAATCGCCGGCGAATTCCACCACTGCCACGTCTTTCCAAAATCGCCGGGACTCGTCTAAGCCCCCCAAGTAGATGCAGTATCGGCCGATCTCATACGGCCTGTTTGCGCTCCCGGCGGTAAGGACCACCTCGTTGAGCAGCTTCACGCGAAGGGTCCTGACGCGGCTTTGGGACCACGGCAGTACATAGTGATTGATGCCGAATGTGCCGACCGACGCCAGCAGCGCCAGCAGAAGCGGTGGAAAGGTGATGTGGTTGAGGTTCACGCCGCTCCCGCGCATGGCCGAGATCTCGTTCTGGCCGCTCAGGCGGCCGAACACAAACACCGACGCCACCAGGAAGGCACACGGCAGGGCGTACGGCAGGCTGAAGCCCAGCACGTACGGCGCGACGCTCCGCAATTGGACCACGCTCAACCCGGCCTGCACCAGCGAGACGGCCATGCCGATGAAGATCATGCTCGTCAAGGCCAGTACCGCCAGTAAAGCCACGCACAAAAGCTCTCGCAGCACGTAGCGCTGTAGAATGGTAGGCCTCAAGAACGGCTCCGTCCGCTTTGGGACAGTCTTGAAGGGGCGAGAACGCGCCGCTATGATAGCAGCGCGTTTCGCGCAGTGTCAATGCGGCTGAGCGAGTCGGTCTGTGGACCCAGCGCGCTCTCGCACACGTCCATTCGGGGGATCGTCGCATGATTCCGGACGACTTCGGCCTTGAGGGACATAACGCCATCGTCACCGGGGCCGGCCGCGGCCTGGGCCGGGCCATAGCCATCGGCCTGGGCGAAGCGGGAGCGAATCTCGTCCTCGTGGGACGGACCCGCCAGACACTCGAGTCCGTCGCCGCGGAGATCGAGCGCCTTGGTCGCTCCGCGTTGGTTTTCCCCATGGACGTCAGCCGCCTGGCGGAACAGGACGGTCTGCTCCGCGCGGCCATCGAGAAGTTCGGAACCATAGACGTACTGGTCAACAATGCAGGCACTACGTATCGCGCGCCGTCTGAGGAGTATCCCGAAGAAGAGTGGGACCGCGTCATGAACGTGAACCTGAAGGCAGCGTTCATGCTCATGCAGAAGGTCGGCCGGCGGATGATCGAGCAGGGCGGAGGGAATATTATTAATGTGGGATCGCTCATATCCGTCATCGGCATGCCCGGCATCCCGGCCTACGGCGCGAGCAAGGCCGGCCTGGAGGAGGTGACGCGCTGCCTGGCCGTGGAATGGGCCAAGTACAACATCCGCGTCAACGCCATTCAGCCCGGCTACTTTCACACTGACCTGACGCGTGGTCTGGACAAAGATCCCGACCGTGGGCCGAAGATAAGACTCCGCATCCCCATGAAACGATGGGGAGAGCCCCAAGACCTGAAGGGCGTCGTCGTCTTCCTCGCCTCAAAGGCCTCGTCCTATATCACCGGGGTCTCCATACCCGTGGACGGCGGCTGGCTGGCGGGCTGAGTGCCTTCAATCCTTTGGCTCGTCCTTCGTCCTCGCGGAGCGACCCCGGCCTGCCCCCGGGGAGTATGGATGACCGCCGACTATCGGCCTATGTCCGGACATCGGCGCGCCGAAACACCATCAGTGAGGACTGTTCAGCATGAAACGTGCGGCTGCTGAAGAAGCCGGCGCAGCCCCCTCGACGCGAGATCTCCAGTGACGAGATTTCCAGCCATCCCGCAGAAGCTTGTCAGGACGTACTGGTTCCTGGCTGGCGTGGGGTTGGTACTCCTCCTCGCCTACCTGGCGCCCGGCGTCGGCCTAACGCTGGATCGTCTGGGGTTCAGGACGCTCTCGGTCATCGCAATGTTCCTGATCACCGGCCTCATCATCAGCGCGAAGGGGGTAGCCCGCGACGTGGGGAACTGGCGATGCCATGCCCTCGTGCAGAGCTTCAGCTTCATCCTCGCGCCGATCGTGATCTATCTGACCTCGTGGTGGGTGTCGGATGGGGCGGTCAAGGACGGCTTGTATCTCATAGCCGTGCTTCCCACCACGGTCTCGTCGTGCGTGGCGTTCACCGTTGCCTCGGGGGGGTCCGGGGCCTGTGCCGTCGTGAACGCCGTGGGCGGCAATTTCATGGGCGTGTTCCTCTCACCTATCTTGCTGGGTTTCCTGACCGGAGAGTTCGCCGCCCACGGACTGGCTGGCGTGGGCGCCAAGATTTTCAGACTCTGCCTTCTAGTGCTCCTGCCGTTCGCAGTCGGCCAAGTCATCCGGCTGCGGCTGCCGGCGATCGCCGACAAGATGAAGGGGAAGGGCTCCTACATGGCCCAAGGCTGCGTCCTTCTGCTGATGTTCTGCGCCTTCTCCAGATCGCTCGACCGCATCCTGGCCGGACTGACGGCGATGTGGCCTTCGTTCGTCTACCTGGCCGGGCTTCATTTCTTTCTCATCGCGGCGGCCACGGCCGGCAGCCGCCTGTTGAGACTTTCAGCCAGAGAATCCGCGGCGGCGGTATTCTGCTCGACGCAGAAGACCATGGCCTTGGGCATTCCGCTGGCGCACGCCTTCTTTTCGGAAGCGGACGTGGCGGTGGGAGTGGTCATACTGCCCCTTATCTTCTATCATTTCTTCCAGGTGAGCTTCGCCGGTGTACTGGTCCAGTATTGGTCAAGGCGCATCCGCAAAAGGGCCGAGTGAGGGTGCCGGTCCGTATTCCCGTGAACTGCAGCCGCTTCTGCGCCTTGCGAGAGAGGCGACGGGCCTGCGGTTTCGGCGAGAGGCGTCCTCGGCAAGCTGCGGCCGCTCAGCAACGCAGCGTCGGCGAGGCGGAGCGTGCGCGGCTCAGACCTCGAGGCGCCGGAAGGCCCGGGCCCCCAGCCACAATGGCAGCATGGTAACCAGCGCGCCGACGAGCACGGCCAGAATACTGCAGGGCACTAGGATCGCCTGCAAGTTCTTCACGCCCATGCCCCGCCCCATCTGCATCTGCCCCAAGTGATACGGCACGGCCAAGAGCGCAAGCGTGACCGCTACGAAGAGGATGCTCAGCAACAGATTCAGCGTGCCGCCGAACCCGCTCACGATCTTCGACGGGTTGTCCTCGCGCATGTTGGGATAGAGCGCCCCAAGGCCCACCGCGAGACCGGAAAGTCCTCCGCATATGATCAAGACCGTCAACGCGTGGAGGATCATCGTCTGAGGCCCCACTCTCAGCATGAAATCGCTGAGCATTATCAACCCTTCACTGATGACGAAGGAGCCGGCAAAGGTGAACCAGAATTTGCTGTAGAGCAGATGCGCCCGGTTGATGGGAAGCAGCCCCAGGATCCAAAACCTCCTCCCCTCCAGGCTGAGGAGCGGAAAGATGAAGCGGCTGGTGAACGTGCTCAGGGTCAGGCTCGTGGCCACGATGTTCAGCAAGCTGATGAGATTCTTCCAAAACGCAGACTCGATGTCGTATTGTAGATTTCTTATGTTAATGAAATAGACGCCGAGGAGCCCGAAGAATATCAGCACCTGCGACCACTGAACCGGGTCGCGGAGGAAAGTCTTCACGTCCTTCAGGATGAGCAGACGCAGATTCGGTTGCAGCGCAACCATCGACTTCGCCAGGATCCGATAGAACCATCCGGTTGCCCGCCCCCTCCGGCCCCTGGACGAGGATTGGACGCGGTGGTAGGCCGTGGCGTAGAACCATCGCGCCGAGTGCGTGGTGAGCATCCCCAGAAACAGCGCCGTGCTGAGAAGCAGCAGTAGCCGATATCCGGCGTCAGTGAGCTGGCCCCTGGCCAGACTCTGCAGCCCTTTGGCCGCCCAGTAGCTGGGCAAGAGCGGGCTCTGGGCCAGGCTCAGGCGACCCATCACGTTTTGCAGCCAGGCCTCGCCCGACTGCGTAACGGCCATCCGATACGCCTTGGCTGCGCCAAGCACCCAGGCCAGCGCCACAACCCCGACGCAGCCGCCCACTACGGCCAGCACGCGCTTGGGCGACTGGGGGAGGAACCGTGCCATGAACAGAGTCACCGCTCCTCCCAACGCCGCCGGCAGCAGCGCGAACGCCGCAAAGAAAACCGCGGCGCCGGGATAGTAATACCACCTGGCGCCGTCGCTTATGCCGAAGGCCACAATGAGCGGCAGGGCCAGAAACAGGAACGCCCAAGAGCTGAACAGAAGCGCCTCGGAGAGCTTGTACACGAATACCTGAGCGGCGCTGAACGGTCGCGAGAAGAGAAACGCTGACTCCTCCGAGCGGAAAAGCGATCCGTACGCGATGATGCCGTTGCTGAACATGAGCATCACCAGAAGCGACAGGAAGAACACGGCGAACATGATCTCCACCAGGATCGGCCGGAAGTCCACCACCATGTCCTTGTCCAGGAACCGGAAGGCATCGAGAAAGAGAAAGAAGAGCCCGGCCCACAGCCCCACGGCGAAGATGATGATAACCAGAATCTTGAGGACGGAGTGATTGCGCAAAGAGAGGAAATTGTTCCAGGTCGCTCTTGCGCGCATGCGCGACAAGGTGAGGAGGCCGTTGGACATACTCATTCCTCGTCCGCCGTCAGGCGCAGAAACGACTCCTCCAGCCCGCATGCACTGCCAGAGGCCCGCCGAAGCTCATCCACCGTGCCCAGGGCCACCAGGCGTCCTCGATGGATGATGCCTATCCGATCGGCCAGTTCCTCGGCCGCGGCAAGGGTATGCGTGCTCATGAAGACGCATGTCCCCTTGCGGGAGAGAGAGCGGAGGATATCCTTGACCGCCCGCGAGGTCTTCGGGTCGAGGCCCACCAACGGCTCATCCACGACCAACACCTTCGGGTCGTGAAGAAGTGCCGCGGCGATGACGGTTCGCTGTCGCATTCCGTGGGAGTACTGTTCGGCCAGGTCGTCCAGGTATTCGCGGAGCGAAAGAAGGTCGGCCAGATAGGCAATCTTCTTCTCCACGGTCTCGCCGTCCATGCCGTACATCTGACCGACGAATTCCAGGAACTCTCGGCCGGTCAGCTTGTCGTAGAGATAAGGTTGGTCCGGCACATAGCTGATGCACGCCTTCGCCTGGATCGGCTCCAACAGGATGTCGTGTCCGCAGACGCGCACTTGGCCCAGGTCCGGCCGCAGCAGGCCCACCATGATCTTTATGGTGGTGGTCTTTCCCGCGCCGTTCGGCCCGAGGAAGGCGAACAGCTCCCCCTGCGGCACGGTGAGGCTCAACGAACTCACCGCCGTTCTCCGGCCGAAACACTTTGTGATTTTGTCAATCTCAATCATGGCCGACTTGTTCCAGCACGTCGGGCGAGGGCTGCTCCTTGAGGAAGACAAAACCGAATACCTTCTGCTTGAGCACCTCGCCGTCCGGCGTGGCCCATACGTTTACCTCATAGGAACCGTATGGAATCTTAATCAGAAAGGCCTCGTGCTGTGTGCCCCCGATCGACACGGGCTCCTCGGCCACCACTTCCGCCCAGACAGCGCGCACGGTGTACGTAGTCGGGTCCAACGTCCGGATGATCCATCGCTTGCCCACGTGAAGCTCAGACACAGCGAGGATAGGCGCCAGATTGCTCGAGAGAATCTGCTCCGCGGAGAACGGAACCGACTCGGTGCGGGTCTGCCCGCCCTGCTTTATCTTCAAGACGAGGGTCCTGCCCGCCGGGTATCCGTCCACGACCGCCAGCGGAGGAGTCTTGGGCGGTGACGAAACGGTCAGACGAAACTCGAGCAGTTTTCTTTCCGCTACTCTCACACGAAACCGCATGAGGACGTGCAATCCCGGCACGCCGCCAGGCATAAATGCGCCATCGGTGGAAAGGTTGAGGTTGATCTCCGTGTCGTTTTGCAACCTGAGCTCGTCGCCGACCTTACGAAAGACGGAGACAGTCCGGCCAATGCGCCGCTTGCCGAGGAAAATCCCCATCTGGGAGACGCGGCCTGCTTCGGCGAGCTTTTCAAGATGAGCGTAAGTCGTTCCGGCGGATAACTGGCGGGCCGCTCGGTACGTTGGAAGGATCTCGCGCTGTGCCAGGACCGCCATCATGGTGAGCCAGAACACCACAATGAACGCTGTTGCGAAACGACCCAGCACGCCACATCCTTTCCACCGGCGGACACTCCATTCTATTCGCTGAGCCGGCCTCGGTCAATGGTCTTTTTGGTCCAATTCCTCGCCGAAGACGTCCCGCCAGTATTCGGCCTCTTCCGGCGATGTACCCTCGTACTTTTCCATGGGCTCGTCTTGCGGCAGGGCGCTCTCCAGGAGCGCCTCCTCCACTTCCCGCAGGAACTCCCGGGAGTGCGTGACCCGAGACTTGTACCGGGTTACGAACCTTGATATGGCCGCGTCGGACGTAATGACGCGGATGTTCTTGGGATCGGCGTCGTGAGAGACGGCGTTCTTTATGTCCGAGTCCGCCTCCTCCCTTGCCTCCGAAAAGACCACCTCCATACTCCGTACGAACTGCCTTCTCGGCAGGTGGGCCGCCTTCGGCCCGCCGTCGAAGAACACCACGATCCGATCGTGCCTCAGGGCCTTGAACCGGGCCAGAAGCTCGAGGAGCTTGTCGCGCGCCGTTTCAGTGTCGCGGATGTCGAATCCGTCCATCATCTTGGACGCGGCGAAGATGAGGTTGTACCCGTCAACGAAGATCGTCACGGAATCGTATCTCCCCGGCCACAATCGTCGCTGCCGTGCGGCCTTCCAGTGCCCAGCCGGCAAACGGACAGTTGCGGCTCCGCGACCGGAATTGTCTCGGGTCCACCTTCCATCGAAAGGAAGGATCGAACACCGTCAGGTCTGCGGGCGCGCCCGGTCTAAGTGTCCCGCCTTCCAGCCCGAAGGCGCGCGCCGGATCGCGGCTTATCCGCGCGGCCATTTGAAGAGGGGTGAGGATCCCCGGCCGCACCAGACGGGTCCAGACGACGGCCGCGGCGGTTTCCATGCCGATGACGCCGAACGGCGCCTCCAGGAACCCTCGGGATTTTGCCTGCTCAGTGTGAGGGGCGTGGTCCGTGGCGATGACGTCAAGTGTCCCGTCCCGCGCTGCTTCGCGGAGTTCGTGGCGATCGGCCCGGGACCGAATGGGCGGGTTCATTTTATAATATGGACCTCCTGCGACCGCATCCTCGTCGGTCAGCGTCAGGTGGTGGGGCGTGACTTCGGCCGTGACGCGCACGCCCCACCACCTGACGCTGACCGACGAGGATG
>SDBU01004540.1_pt1 | contig 17013 bp, 17 predicted proteins | sample 2277071 | NCBI WGS metagenome assembly SDBU01 (sample SAMN10397929, study PRJNA504765) | marine sediment metagenome | isolation source: marine sediment core GS08_GC12, 126 cmbsf | place: Arctic Ocean: Gakkel Ridge, Loki's castle | collected 2008 | reverse complement strand
GCGAAGGGTTTTATCGTCAGCCTATTGCCTTAATAGGGCACGATGGGTTGGAAAGGGGGGGAGGCAGGAGCGATCCTGCTTCTCTACCTAATAATTATTAACGAGTCTAACCTGAATTATTCACGAGTTGAGAATGCCACAGATGAGAGGCGTCGACGTATGAAGCTGTACTCATTTTATGAATTATTCAGGTAGCCTTGAGAGCGGCTGAGATCAAAGCATTCCAGACTGGGGCATAGGGGGGAGCATAGGCAAAATCGAACCAGGCTAGATCGGAAATATTCAATCTGGAAAAGACGGCCACGGCAGCAGGATCGATGAATTGAGCTGCGTTGTCTGTACAGATAGTGGAGGCGCCTATTATGCGCTGCGTAACATTTTCTTTGATGATTTCCACATATGCCTTCTCGGCTCCAGGATAATATCCAGCCTTATTTGGCCTTGAAGCAGAAAAGGCTGCCGCTTCCCATCCCTCATTTATGGCCTCATCCAAGCGCAGTCCTGTTCTCGCCATAGACAGCTCAAAAAATTTAAATATTTGTGTTCCCACGATTCCCGGGAAAGAGATCGTGCTTCCTGCCATGTTGAGACCGGAGATCCTTCCCATTTTATTGGCCGTGGATCCAAGCGGGAAATATACCTGTCTTTTGAGGATTCTGTGGAAAACCGATGCACAGTCCCCGGCTGCATACACATCCTCAGCTGAAGTTTGTCCTTTGCGATCGATAAGGATGGCCCCGTTATCCATCTTTTCGACTTTTTGTCCGCAAAATGCCGTCGCCGGCTTAATGCCTACGACAGAAAAAACAATATCGGCATTGTATTCAGCTTGGCCGGTTTTGAGGACAAAATGACCATTATTACTGTGGACGGATTTGACTGCAGTGCCCCCAAAAAACGAAACGCCTTTATCTTCCATCTTTTCGATCACGGCATTTTGAATGGTGACAGGCCAGTCTGCAGCTGGAGTTTCACGGACATCAAAAAGGAGCACGTCTATCTTAAGCTTGTTCATGGCCTCTGCAATTTCCAGGCCGATGTTTCCGGCCCCGATGATAGCGGCCGTCTTCGGTTTTCTCTGATGAATATAGGCTAGGACTTGGCGAAGGTCCTCAATGTCATGGACATTGAAAATGCCCTCCGTGGTCTTGTCGATAGAAGGAAGGATGATGGGTTGAGCTCCGGTGGCAATCAGGAGTTTGCCGTATTTTTCCCTATAGGACGCCCCTGTGTCAAGATTCGTGACATCGACGGCGTGTTCTTCAGGGTGAATAGACGTGGCTTCCTCTCTTATCCGGACCGGAATACCTCTTTGTTTCTGAAAGCTTTCAGCAGTGAAATGTATCAGGTTTTTTTCGGAGTCGATATCGCCGGAAATAACGTAGGGGATACCGCAGGCACCGTAGGATATGATTTTCCCTTTGTTGATAATTTTAATTGCAGCGTTTGGACGTTTACGCTTGATTTGGACGGCTGCCGATAGGCCTGCGGCATCTGCACCAATGATAAAATAGTCTGGCATGGCGCCCTCCTGTTTTATTGTTGAGAGACGGGATGCTTTTCCTATTTTATAACAAAAAGGAGTTTTGGCAAGACCAGGAGATTGTGATAATATAGCTGACAAGCTTTCAGAGGAGGATCTTATGGAGAAGAACTGGAAAGAAACCCTGGCCAAATGTTTTGAAGACATCCAAATTCTTGTGGCCAGTATTTATGAAACTCGCGAGAAATTTGATAATTTTTGTGAATTTATTGCTGAACCTGCCTTAGAAAACTTAAAAGAAGAGCTGGAATCGTATAAAGTTGGAGCTAAAATACAAAGAATCAAGGGGCATTCCCTCTCTTTCCAGACAAATTTTGTAAAGTCAAGTATCAGTCAATTTCAATACAAGGTTTATCTGCCAAAAAATTCTATTCAGCTTAACTTGAATTCTCGAGTGGGAGGGAGAAAGAACAAGAAGGATTTGATGGAGGAACAGGAATGTCCCTTTATGGATGGGATCGCTCCTCTTGCTGTAATGGATTTCTCTAAGGAGGACTTTATCCTGGAGGTGATTCGGAAATACCGGGATTTCCTTTTCACTTCTACCGTAAGTGCCGGGTAGTTTTGCTTCTTGCCGTCTGTAGATTTATATATATAAAAAAATGACCTTAAATCAAAAGAGCCTATTTTGCACTGTGCCGCAGCTGCGGAAGATCCCCTTCCTTATCCACGGATTCGGCAAGAGCGCCCTGACTGAAAGTGCAATGGAAAAAAACCCGGAGTGGAAGGATTTCGCTTTGGTATCTCTCAGGCAGGTGCATTCAGATAGCATCCATTACCTTGAAGTTCCTCCTTTAGAGCGATTGAGTGGAGATGCTTTAATCACCGACCGTTCCCATGTGCTGCTTTCGATCAGAACAGCGGATTGCCTTCCTGTCCTTTTTGTTTCCGAAGAGCATAAAGCCATTGCGGCCGTTCATTGTGGCTGGAGGGGAACGGCTAAGGGCTTAGTGCAAAAGGTCGTTGAGACCATGGGTCATAAATTCGGAATCCGGCCGAGTTCTCTTGTTGTAGCCCTTGGGCCGTCTGTCGAACAGGGATGTTATGAGGTTGGGGATGATGTGAGGAATGGTTTTCAGGACCGTGAGATCGAATCTCGCTTTTTTAAGCCCAATTTCAATCGGAAGGGAAAGTATTTTTTTGACTTGAAAGAGATGAACCGGTTTCAACTTTTGTCTGCTGGAGTTGAGGACAAAAATATCCATTCTGTCAATGAGTGTACAGTGTGTGATAAGAAATATTTTTCTTACCGCCGGGACACGGATGAGACAGGGCGGATGATCAATTTTATCGGAATATCCTCCCAACCCTATTATAAAAAGGATTCAAGGATACAAGGGGTCAAGGGTTCGAGTGTTTTTTTTAAGATTCAATAAGTTTTTTAGCCATTCTATTCCAAATTTTCAATTCATAATAATTATTAAGCAAGAAACTTGGCCCTGCGAGCTTTTTTTTTATCATTCTTAATCATTTCACTCGAATCCTTGACCCCTCGACCCCTTTCTTTAAAATTCTTATCGTTATATTTGCTTTTTCGTTTCTTTTTTTTTATGCTAACAAACAATCAATTTTTTTCTAGTCTCTAGGTGGATAGGATAATGAATAAAACTTACTCAGAAATTTCTATTCCGGAACTTACTTTGTTTAAAAAAGGAAAGGTGCGGGACATCTTTGAGATGGAGAACAGCCTTCTTTTTGTCGCCTCTGACCGTATTTCCGCTTTTGATTGGGTTCTTCCCTCTCTCATCCCGGATAAGGGGAAAATACTGACGCAACTTTCGGTATTCTGGTTTGAGTTCACCTCTGACTTGTGTCCCAATCATGTTTTGACCGCAGAATTTGATGAATTCCCATCCCTTCTTCAAAAGTATAGGGACAGGCTGGAAAAACGGTCCTTGCTGGTCAGGAAAACGGAAGTGCTTCCTGTTGAATGCGTTGTACGGGGGTACTTGGAAGGCTCAGGATGGAAAGACTATCTTGCCACAGGTGAGACAAGCGGAGTGAAACTCCCGATGGGATTGAAACAGGCCGACAAGTTGGATGAAGTCATTTTTACTCCCGCCACAAAAGCGGATGAGGGACATGACATGAATATTTCGTTTGAGGAGATGCAGGACCTTGTTGGCGGTGAAATGGGACAGAAGGTGAAAGAAATAAGTGTCTCCATTTATAAGAAAGTGTCCGAATACGCTTATTCAAAAGGAATCATTATAGCTGACACCAAATTTGAATTCGGGATCAGAGATGGAGGAATCGTGCTTATCGATGAAATTTTCACCCCTGACTCTTCTCGATTCTGGCCCGTGGCAAGCTATTCTCCCGGTATGTCTCAACCCAGTCTTGACAAACAATTTGTTCGAAATTACTTGGAGGGATTAGATTGGGACAAGAATTCTCCAGCGCCGGAACTGCCCTCCGAGATAATCACACGTACAGCGGAAATATATCTGGATATCTTCCAGCGTCTCACGGGGAAAAATGAACTCTAATGGATGATCGAGTTGATCTCCATATCCATTCAGACAGAAGCAGCGATGGAGATTATTCGCCCGAACTTATTGTGGATTTAGCAAAAAAATCCGATCTTCGGGCCATTGCGATTTCAGATCATGATACGGTGGACGCGTATCCCGAGACGATTCGTTATGGTGAGGAAAAGGGTGTTGAGATTATCCCAAGCTTAGAGTTAACGACTCTTTTTGAGGGGCGTGAGTTCCATCTCCTTTGTCCATTTATAGATTGGAAAAATGATGTTCTGGGAAAACTTGTCAGGGAGGTGGCTGAAAGACGTCGACATGAAGCGAGAGATAGAGTCGAAAAACTACAAAATCTGGGATTTGATATCAGTTGGGAAGAGGTTCTTCATGCCTCGGATCCATTCCCTCCGCTGGGCGTCACAATCGCCCAACTGATCTTAAACAAGGCCGAAAAAAACAAAACACCCGGTTTTTCCCAATACCTGGAAGGTGAAAACAAGCTGTTTGCGCCCTATAATTTTTATAAGGATTATTTTATGGAGGGGAAGCCCGCCTCTGTAACCAGGCGGAATGTCGATCTGTTGGATGTACTCGACAAAGTCCTTTTATCCGGAGGTGTTCCCGTCATCGCTCATCCAGGCGCGTATTTTCAGAGTGTGAAAAAAGAGGACCTCATTCGACTAAAAGAACGAGGACTTAAAGGGCTCGAGGTCTATTCGTCCTACCATGATGATGCACAAAAATCTGCATACAAATTCATCGCAGAGGAATTGGACCTCGTTCCCACGGTAGGATCTGATTTCCATGGCTCTATCAAACCTCACATTCATTTCGGGGAACTCGAAGAGGGGGGATATTGGATGGTCGAAGAATTAAAAAAAAGGAGGCCTTAAATGAATACTAACTGGTTGGACCTCATTCTTTTGGTGATTCTTGGACTGTCGGTTCTCTTTGGTATCATGAAAGGTCTTGTCAGGCAAATTATCGGCATTCTTGCGGTCATCGTAGGATTGATCTTAGCTGTCAATTATTATCCCTTTGTTTCAGATTTTTTTTCGCGGTGGCTCAGCAGCAGCACTCTTTCTAATTTCATTGCTTTTATCGTTATCTTTATTACCGTCTTAAGCATGGGAGGAATTCTATCATTTCTTTTCTCTAAGGTGATGAAGGGGCCCTTGAAATTTGCCAACAATGCCATGGGTGGAGGATTGGGCCTGCTGAAAGGCCTGCTCATCTGTGGAGTGATTGTGTTTGCCATGCTTGTGTTCCCTTTCAAAGAGGACGTGTTAAGGCAGTCTTTTCTTGCTCCCTATTGCTTGCGAGTTACAAAGGCGGTGATTTATCTCATCCCGGATGATTTGAAAGAAAAATTCAACGAGGCGTATAAAGATATTGTCAAAAGGGGGAAAGATGATGCCAGAAAAATATAAACAAGTGTCCATCCACCAGAAAATGGAAGTCCTTATAAAGGAACTCGTTGATAATGAACTGCCTCTCAAAGAAGTCTTGAAGGAATTCGAGAAGATCTACATTGAGACGTCCTCTCAGAAATACAATGGGAACAAAACCAAAATGGCCACAGCGCTTGGGATACACCGCAACACACTTCATAATTTGATCAAGGCACTTAACATAAAATAGCCTCATTTTTAGCACTCTTTCATCTAGAGTGCTAAAAAAGTCATCTTTTCCTCTTGACAAACTTCGGTTTTTATATTAAATTAGCATCTTCATAGCTAATCTGCTAATTATTATTAATTTTATAGGAGGTATTTATGAATGTAGTCCCTTTACATGACCGGGTTCTTCTCAAACGTTTAGAAGAGAAGGAAGTTGTCAAGGGTGGAATCATCATCCCTGACACGGCCAAAGAAAAACCACAGGAAGCCGATGTTATCGCTGTTGGTAAAGGCCGAGTAACAGAGGATGGGAAAGTTATCCCTTTAGATGTTAAGAAAGGAGATAAAGTTCTCATAGGAAAATTCAGCGGAACAGAAGTGATGATTGAAGATGTGGAACATATCATCGTCCGCGAAGAGGAAATTTTAGCCAAAATCACCTGATTTTGTGAAAAGGAAAAACAATGGCAAAACAAATAACAACTGGAGAAGATGCAAGACAGGCTCTCTTAAGGGGCATTAACGCTTTGAGCAATATTGTCAAAGAGACTCTTGGTCCTCGGGGAAAAAACATTGTCCTCGATAAGAAATTCGGTTCTCCCACCAGCACCAAAGACGGTGTCACCGTAGCCAAAGAGATCGAATTGGCGGATCCCTTAGAGAATATGGGAGCCCAGCTTGTCAAAGAAGTGGCCTCAAAAACTTCTGATGTGGCCGGAGACGGCACAACGACAGCCACAATTCTTGCACAGAGCATTTATTCTGGAGGATTGAAGTATGTTACAGCCGGTGCCAATCCCAACTTGATTAAAAAGGGAATTGATCTTTCCGTGGAAGCGCTGGTTGGGGAATTGAAAAAATTGAGCCGTGATGTGAGTGGGGAGATGATTGCCCAAGTCGGCGCCATCTCTGCCAACAATGACTCCTCTATCGGCGATATCATTGCGGAAGCGATGGATAAGGTTGGAAAAGATGGTGTGATTTCAGTGGAAGAGGCCAAGGGCCTCGAAACCTCAATGACCATAGTTGAAGGGATGCAGTTCGACCGGGGATACCTGTCGCCTTATTTTGTCACCGATCCGGATCGGATGGAGGTTGTATTAGAAAATCCCGTGATTCTTCTTCACGAAAAGAAGATCAGCAACCTGAGGGAGTTCCTGCCTCTGCTGGAAAGCGTGGCTAAGATGGGCAAACCCCTCCTCGTCATTGCCGAAGAAGTGGAAGGTGAAGCTCTAGCAACACTGGTGGTGAACAAGCTCAAAGGTACATTTGCCTGCGCAGCCGTGAAAGCCCCGGGTTTTGGCGACAGAAGAAAAGCCATGCTGGAAGACATAGCCGTTTTAACCGGTGGAAAAGTAATTGTTGAGGAAATCGGTGTCAAACTCGAGAATATCGGCACAGATTGGCTGGGTACTGCCACTAAGGTTGTCATCGATAAGGACGATACGACTATTGTTGAAGGTGAGGGAAAATCCAACGATGTCAAGGCCCGTATCAAACAGATCAGAACTCAGATCGAAGATACCACATCTGATTATGATAGAGAGAAGCTCCAGGAAAGACTGGCCAAGTTGGTCGGTGGAGTAGCCTTGATTAGTGTGGGAGCCGCGACAGAAACTGAACTCAAAGAGAAAAAAGCCAGAGTGGAAGACGCCATGCATGCGACAAAAGCCGCTGTAGAAGAAGGCATCGTTCCCGGAGGCGGAGTGGCCCTGTTGAGAAGCCAGAAGGCTCTGGACAATCTTAAGCTCGAAGGAGATCTTGCCATTGGAGTGGACATCATCAAGAGGGCCATCGAAGAACCCCTCCGGCAGATTGCCAAAAACGCCGGGAAAGAAGGCTCTATCATTGTTGAGAAAGTCAAAGAACTAGAGAAAAATATCGGATTCAACGCGCTGACAGAAAAATATGAAGACCTTGTCAAAGCGGGCGTGCTCGATCCGACTAAAGTTGTTCGAATCGCACTGCAGAACGCATCCAGTATTGCCGGATTACTGCTGACCACCGAAGGTCTGATTTCAGACATGCCTGAAGATGATAAAGGTTCCAAGTACCCCCCCATGCCCCCGTCCCCTGACATGTACTAAGTCTAAGATAAAAAAAAGGCCCAGGTTTTTTCCTGGGCCTTTTTTTTTGGCTTTCTAGTCTCTACATCTTATACTTCCCAAAATCTGTGGGCTGTAAATTTTCCAGCCATTTTTTCAGCTTTTCCGAATCTTCAAGGTTTTCGTCGATCTTCATACTTTGAGCCTTTTCAACGACACTTTCTTCTACGAAAATGGGGGCACCTGTGCGGAGTACAAGGGCTATGGCGTCCGATGGGCGGGAATCGATAGTGATTGTTTGGTTCATGTGCCGGCAGTATATCAGGGCATAAAAGGTGTTGTCTCTCACATCATTGACGACAATTTTTTCTACTTTGATGTCCAGTTCGTCCAGCAAATTTTTCAGTAAATCATGAGTCATGGGGCGTGGAGTCGCGATGTCCTCTATCTTCAATGCAATAGCGTTGGCTTCAAAGATTCCGATCCATATGGGCAGCATCCGCTTGCTTTGGATGTCTTCGAGTACGACAATAGGCATTTTGGATATGGGGTCGACCACGAGTCCTTTAATTCTCATTTCAATTTCCATGTTACCTCCACGCTATTGGCTATCCTGAATTATTCATAAAAACCGCCGATACCTTCATTTATCTTCAAAGATATCCACTTGATAACAAAATATTTAGCGACATATCGATTTTCACTTGAATTGTTGACCAGTTTATATCAAATATCAGCATTTTTTACCACATAGGGCGACCCGATTTCACTACATCTGCTTCGTTACGCCCAATTTGCGGTGGAAAACCACAGCTTCATGGGTCGACGCCTCGCATCTGTAGCAAACTCGACTCGTGAATAATCCAGGCTAAATATAAAATCTGTTCAGGGTCTTGTCAAGGGATGTCGTTCTGAATGATCTTCATAATGTTTTCGGTAAGACCGGCTAAGACAAGAATATCCCCCTTTTTGATAACTTCCTCAGCAGAGGGAATGGGGATGGTCTGTGGTGGGTATTTTCTTTTTATAAGAAGAATGTCAATCCTGTGCGCGGCTTTCAGGTTCAGTTCCTTGAGAGATTTGTCCAAGAAAGCTGACGGGGCTTCGACTTCCATGATCTTATATCCTGTGCCGAAGTCAAAAGATTTGTTCTGTGCAGAAAATTTAAGTTTTTGGACGATACCTTCTGCGGCTTCCTTTTTGATGATTTCATGATTGTAAGCTTCGATGACATCCTTTCGTTTGATGACTCCAGAAAATTTGTTCCCTTTGAGCAGTGTGATTTCTGAGACGTCTTCCTTACCGAAAATCTTCATGGCCTGTTCAAGATTCTCCTCGTAATCGATAAAAATTCCCGGAACAGCCAGATCTTCGGCAATGAGAAGAGAATCGAGCAGATCTTTGTCCAGAACAAGCTTTTTCATTTGGTTGAGTGAAAAACAGCCGATATAATTATTGTAGGCATCGATGATCTGGAAAGTGCTGTGTTTACTGCTGATCGCCAAGTCGATGATTTGTCCGACGTGCTCCGTGTTTAAAAAGACCTGGTGATCCTGACTCGCAAAATCTTTTACGTTCAGAGATCTCAGGATATTGACTTCGCGTCCTTCTGAAAAAAGGATCCCTCTCCGCTTGAGCTTCAAGGTGTATATGGACTGTTTGTGAATCCCCACTGTCATAAGGGAGGCGATGATACAGGACAGCATGAGTGGAAGAATAATTTTGTAATCATTTGTCAGTTCGAAAATGATAACAATGGCTGTAATCGGTGCATGTGTGGCGCCGGCCACTAAGGCGCCCATCCCAACGAGTGCAAAGGCGCCGGGTGAAGACATGGAGTTTGGAAAAATGCTTTTAAAGAAGGTGCCGATCACATTTCCTGTCATAGCTCCTAAGAACAGAGAGGGCGCAAAAATTCCCCCTGATCCACCGGATCCAAGAGTTAAAGAAGTGCTGAGGATTTTCGCAAAGATGAGAATAAATGCCAGCCAGAAACCCATTTGATTTGTCAGGGCGGCGTCCATGGCTTCATAGCTTACACCGAATATTTGAGGAAACTTCAGGCCGATCACACCCACAAGGAGCCCTCCCATGGCCGGCTTAATGAGCGGATGGACTTTGAGTGCTTCAAATTTGTCTTCAAGAAAATAGAGCACCTGGATGAAAAGGATGGCCACGGCCCCGCATATGATTCCCAGAAGAATGTAGGGCCCGATTTCCCATACGGTGCTTAAGGTGTATTTGGGAACTGTAAATGCTGAAAAGTTTTCTCCAGTTATGAATCGGGATGTCATCGTAGAAATAACGGAAGCGATGATAATGGGAGAGAACGAATAGACGCCAAATTCTCCCAGGATGACTTCAACCGCAAAAAGTGCTCCTGCAATAGGAGCGTTAAAAGTGGCGCCGATACCGGCTCCTGCGCCTGCGGCCACAAGGGTTTTCAGGTCGCGGTCCTTTATCTTGAATAGCTTTCCGATTGTCGAAGCCAAACTGGCACTGACCTGTACGATAGGCCCCTCTCGTCCCGTCGAACCACCGGAGGCAATACATATCGAAGATGCCACAGCCTTTACGGCCGCCACTTTGTTGGGAATCCTCCCACCTCGAAAGATCAGGGATTCCATGATTTCAGGCACGCCGTGTCCCTTGGCCTCTTTGGCGCCGAAGTAAATAATAGGGCTGATGATCAGCCCTCCTAAGGTGGGAATAAGGATTGTCAGAAACCAAGGCTGCTGCGCGACTCCTTCGAGGATGCTTTCCGCTCTCCAGAATAAATTCTGGAAGAATTGGATCATAATTTTAAAAAGGATGGAGGCCAATCCAGCTAAGACTCCTATGAGAACAGCCAGTAGAGTTAGGCGAATGTGTTTGCTAAATTCGGTGTCCTTGAAATAGATGTCCATTTTAGAAAAGAGTGAGCTGACCTTGGTTGTTTTCCCCTTCCTCCTCGTTTTCAAAGAGATGGATTTTTCCAAAAACTCCATCGTGTCCGGGGATGATCCTGACCTGTCCTCTCCTCATTCGCTCGATGCCCGTGCTGACTCTAGCCGGTGCAATCCGAGCCAATTCTTCCACAGGGACTTCAGTCAGGATTTTATACTCGGTTTGGAATTCATGGATGAAGCGGAAATAAACCTCCCAGACACTTTTACTGCCTGTGGATTTTTCAACGGCCTGGGCGATGATCTCGATCAAAGGGATGAGATTCTTGAACGGAATTCTGGACGGAGATTGGTACCCGGGTTCGCGGTCTGCCAGTTCAACGACTCTGTGCATGACTCCGACAGTAAGTTTTTTGCCGCATTTTGGGCAGAGGTACTTATTCTGCCTGGTTTCCATGGGAGAAAAGAGAACATCGCATTTTCTGTGGCCGTCATAGTGGTATTTGCCTTCTTCAGGAAAAAATTCAAGAGTATGGAGAAACTTATCCGGATCTTTGCTCTTTAAGGCATCAATCAGACCTGAGTAACTGAAATCGGTGTCGAAAACATTGGCTTCTCTTAAGATCTTGGAGGGAGAGTGGGCATCGGAATTGGAGATCAGGGTGTATTTGTCCAGAGCAGATAAGAGCCAATTCATGGACGGATCTGATGAAAGACCTGTTTCCAGAGCAAAAATAAAAGGAGTCATCTCTTCAAAACATTCTTCGATGGAGTCGAAACCGGAATTGGCTCCAAACAGAGAGAACCAGGGAGTCCAAATATGGGCGGGGATCACAACGCATTGAGGGCAGTATTTGGCGATGATTTTCACAAACTCTTTGGCGTCCATTCCTAGAATGGGTCGTCCATCCGAGCCAAGGTTGCCGATGCCCGTCAATTTTCCGTTAATCGCCTCTACCGATTCAAAATCAGGAGCCAGTACCAAAAGATGAACCTTGCGGACTTCCCCTTTTTTTGAATAGATAAAGCTGATCTCTGTGGAAAGAATAAAGGACATGTCATCGGGCGCAACTTGAAAAGATTGGAGCTGTTCATTTTCAGGACGTTGGATGTCCTTCATCCTGAGGAAGCCATTCCCCGACGGCTCAAGTTTATCCTTCATCAGAAAGAACCACTCCGGATGTGTGAAGTCTGCTGTGGCCAAGAGATGGATCCCTTTGATTTTAGCCCAGTGGGCGAGAGTATCCAACGTCATATCACGTGCTGTTGCGCGGGAAAATTTCGAATGAATATGGAGGTCAGCGATGTAACGCATCTTTTGTTTTCATCGCTTTTTTTGTTGAAATGACCATTTTTTTAAAAACAATTTCAGTGTATTCAATCTCCTTTGACATTACAAGAGATTTGATTTCTTCATTCAAAGTGCTAAAATAAATTGTGAAAATGAGATGAAAAGAACAAGTGGAGGGATTCCTTGAAATTTAAAAATGAGAATTAAAAAAAGATGAAAAGCGATTTTTTTATCAATCTCAATCAAAAGAGGAATCCAAAATGACAAAAAAATTTACAGGTTATTTTATTTCAGGGCTTTTTTTTATCAGTGTTTTTTCCCTGCTGAGCTGCAGTTTGGGAACCAGGGTGGATATGGATCCAGGCAGTAGAGATTTTTTCGAGTATGCCCGACTTATCATGAGCAAGCAGGAAAAGGATATCTTTAGACATCTTCCGGATGCGGAATCCCGAAAGGATTTCATAGTAGATTTCTGGGAAAAAAGAGATCCTGATCTGAGCACAGATTTTAATGAATTTCAGGAAGAGTTTTACCGGCGCATTGATTATGCCAACGAGCGGTTCATAGAGGGAATTCCCGGTTGGAAAACAGATCGGGGGAGAATATTTATCTATTTTGGTGAACCGGATCAGATCCAGATGCATCCCATGGTCAGTAATCCGCTGCTTGTTGGTTACCATGGCTATATCCTGTGGCAGTTCTACCGGTATGGCTTTGCCATTATGTTTACGGACAAACGTGGAGATAACGTGTATACATTTGATCCGGTTATCGGAGTTTTTTCAGAAGGAGGAGGCATTGTTGGGGATTTCTTTAGTGCTATGGATAGAGCCCAATTTGGACTGCCCTTAAGAACTAGAGGATTTAAAGAAAAATTCCTGGACTTTGGATTTAAATTTAACCGTGAAACCAAGGACTTCAATTTGTCTATTCCCGCAGAGACCGTGACTTTTGTTTCAGAGGAAGGCCTTCTTAAGGCTGATTTTGACTTCGAGTTTTATTTTTACAGAAAAAAGAGTACGGAAAATTATAGCTTCAAAGAAAGACGGCATTTTGAAAAATCTGAGGAAGAGACCGTCCAGTTGAAGAATCTTGATTTCCACTTTTCTTTTCCGGACTTGAGTCCTGGAAAATACTACGTTGATGTGGTCATTATAGGCGGATCAGATATTGGGAAAGCTAGAAAGATCTTTGACGTAAATCTCTAAAGCTGGATCATTTCCCTTTATTAATTTATCTGACTTCAATTTCGACCGATTTTGTCACCGATTTTCCAGAAAAATTGTCTTTAATCTCCATAGTAAACGTGTAGGTTCCTGGTTCGAGATTTTGAGTTTCTGTCTTTTCAACCTCGTTTCCTTCTGCGTCCGTTGTTGTGATCTTAACGGTTTTCTTCATGGGAAGAGGCTGACTGACAACAGGGTGATCATACGGGGTAGTGGCGAACCGGATAGCCACTTCCTCTCCCTTGGATATGGAATAATTGATTTCGATGTCACTCAGGCCTTCGGCATTGGTTTGACAACCAAGGATGTAGAAGAATATATCCAGATTTTCGCCGGGTGAAAATATCTGTTCAATGTTCGGCTCCATTTGAAGCGTCGAATAGGTAAAATATCCTTTATGGACCATTATTTGCATTTCGACGGCAGACATCGGCTCCATTTTGTTGATAAAAAACGCAGGAGTGGTGTCAATTTCGGTCATGGTGGCCGCGTTGGGGAGGGAGAATTCGAAATACTGCGTGCCTACTTTCTGCTGATCTGAAGAGGCTATAGCCATGGCCAGGACATAATCCCCTGGAGGCAGTGGATAACCAATGGAGTAATACGGTTCCTTTTCAGGCTCATATGTTATTCCATCGGCTTTTTGATTAAAAGGGATGTAGATTTGTTTTTCATAGTCTCCGTTTAACTGCTTTAAATAGAGGTAAATGTTATTTCGGGATATGAGTTGAGTGGGCGTGGATTCAAAGGACGACACCTCTTTTTCTTCAACGGCTTCGGGCTGGTTTATGCCATGAAAATCAAGATCGGAATTTTTGCATTTAAAAAAGAAAATTCCATACATATTTTGCTGGGCTGGAAGATACAAAAACTTGAAAATATCAAAAGGAATCGCCGTATTTGGTGTTCGTGTTTCCAAACCTGATTTTATGATGGACAGAATTTCTGCCGGGATGAATTCCCTGGCTAATTCTTCTGCAACTTGCTGTGGGTCCTGCACCTGAGCGTTAAGGTTTGGGATGGAGAGAGTACCGATGGAGAGTCCGAAAATAAGTAAACTAGCATTAAAATATTTGAGTTTCATGTTTCCTCCTAAATATTAACCTGCGTATTATTTTATTAAAGCTGGTTTTGCTTCATTTCTTTAGACAAATACAATCTAATACTATAGCAAAAAATGTCATTTATTTCTATGAAAAACGGCCATAATAATCTTAATACGCACCGGGCCATTTTATCGTTTATTCCTCTGAAATTTGTTCACCGCGTTCTGATGTTCCCGGAATGAACGGCTGAAATGGTGACTTCCGTCGTTTTTGGAAACAAAAAAAAGAAAGTCTTTATCGGCGGGATACAGGGCGGCTGCGATGGAATCTTTTCCGGGATTGGCGATGGGGCCTGGAGGAAGTCCTCTGTATAGATACGTGTTGTAGGGAGAATCGAGCCGCAAATCCTTGGTGCGCAGGCGGTCTTTGAATTGTCCATCCTGCTTGAGTGCATAGATGATTGTGGGGTCACAATCCAGCTTCATCTGTTTTTTTAAGCGGTTGTGGAAGACGGCAGAAACGAGCGGACGCTCATCCGGAAGAGATGTTTCTTTTTCGATCAAGGAAGCCAGGATGACGATCTCCCGAATTGTCAAGCCAATCTCATCCGATCTTCTCGTCCATTCCTCTGAAAAAGTGTCCTTGAATTGAGTGGTCATAGAGCTAACGATTTTCTCAGTCGTGACTCCTTTTGGGAAAAAATAAGTTTCAGGGAACAGGTATCCTTCCAGATCACGCGCCTCACTGTCAATGACAGAGATAGCGGTCGTGTCTTCAGAGGCTTTCATAAATGCCTGCCGTTCGGAAAAGCCGAGGGATTCCAGATGGTCTGCGATTTCCATCAGGGTCAATCCTTCAGGAATGGTTGCCGCATGAAGAAGGATTTTCCCGTTTGTGATGATGTGAAGAATTTTTTGGATAGAGAGGGGAAGATCAAAGATATACTCTCCGGCTTTGATAGTTTTTTGGGAATAGAATAAGAAGTGACCAAGCAGAAAAGCCCTTTTTTTTTGGAGAATCCCTTCTTCTTTGAGGTGTTCTGCCAAGCTTTTGGCTCCTTCTCCTCTTTCAATTTCATACAGAATTTTTTCCGGGGAGCTTTTTGGGGTGCTCAGAAATTCAAAGACAAACAAACTGGAAAGGAAAAGGATCAAAATAGCGGCCAGCAGGAGAAACCGCTTAATCATTTTCAGCATCATGGGAATTTTATCTTAGACTTTCCATGTAACCAGAGAGGATAATGACGGCGGAAACTTGGTCTGTGAGGTTCTTCTTGGCTTTTCCTTTGACGTTCTGCTGGATGAGTATCCGTGTGGCCTGTTTGGTTGTAAGCCGTTCATCCCAGTAGATGATAGGCATATCGAGAAACCCTTCCAACCATTTTGCAAAGGCTTTTGTCTTGTCAACTCGAGGTCCGGAAGTGCCATCCATCCTCAGGGGAAGGCCTAGGACGATCTTTTCAATCTGGTAATCGGCTGCAAGCTGTGTGAAATACTTCTTATCCTCTTTCTTATTGGTGACCTGATAGCACCCAAGACCTTGGGCAGTGATTTGGAGCATGTCTGTAACAGCGAGTCCAATCCTTTTGTCTCCATAGTCGATTCCCAGGATTCTCATGAGACAAAACCTTGAATGTTCCTCTTTTTTTTCCGGTGTTTCTCGAGTCCAAGATCAATTAGTTTTTCCAAAAGATCTGGAAAGGGAAGGTGGCTAACTTCCCAGAGTTTGGGGTACATGCTGATCTCTGTAAAACCCGGGATGGTGTTGATTTCATTGAGATAAATGGAGTTTGTCTTATCTTGAAGAAAAAAATCGACGCGGGCCATTCCGGAACATTCGACGGCTTTAAAAGCCTTGATGGACAGATCTTGAATTTTTTTTATGATGTTTTCGGAGAGGTCGGCCGGAATACCGAAAGTCGTTTTTCCATCGATATATTTATCCTGGTAGTCATAAAATTCACGATAGGGGATAACTTCTCCCGGCAAAGAGGCTTTGGGGTTTTCATTCCCCAATACGCTGCACTCAATTTCCCTCCCTCGAATGGCTTCTTCGACAAGGATTTTTCTATCATAGAGAAATGCTTCAGTCAGAGCTTTTCCCAATTCTTCAAAGCCTTTAACCTGAGAAATCCCAACACTTGATCCCAGGTTAGCGGGTTTGACGAATAGAGGAAAAGAAAACTCTTTCTGTATTCTTTTTAGAGTGGTTTCTGTTTGGAACAACCACTCTTCCTCTAAAAAGACGGCATATTTGGTTAGAGGTAGATTTTTTGCCTGGAAGAGAATTTTGGCTGTCGCTTTATCCATGCTCACAGCCGAGGCTAAAACTGTGGCGCCGATATACGGAACGTCTGCCATCTCAAAAAAACCTTGAATAGTGCCGTCTTCTCCAAAAGGCCCATGAAGAATGGGAAAATAGATGTCGGCCTTGACATCCTGAGTATTTGCTCCCTTTGCCCAGGGGATGAAGGGGAAAAACCGGCCATTCGACAATTCTGCAAATGATAGAAGAGGGGAAGGGACTAAACGCCAGTTCCCTTTTTTATTGATGTAGATGGAGCGAATTTCGAATTTCTGCGGATTTAGATTTTTATAGATAGCGGCAGCAGAACTAAGCGAGACTTCATGCTCGGCGGAGCGTCCACCGAAGAGGAGAGCAATTTTAGTTCTTTCCGTCATATTAATACATCCACAGCTATTCTAAAGGAATGTCTTTTCCTTGTCCAACACCCTTAGCCTGAATAATTCATAAAAAATGTCGAAGTTTACTTTTTTTTGCCCTAGCCTAAGTTTCCGCTTTATTGGAAAAAACAAGCAAAATTCTTTTCTATCCAACTGATAATAATAGCCTTATTCGACAAGTGCAATGTATTACCCTA
>SDBU01004539.1_pt1 | contig 17016 bp, 18 predicted proteins | sample 2277071 | NCBI WGS metagenome assembly SDBU01 (sample SAMN10397929, study PRJNA504765) | marine sediment metagenome | isolation source: marine sediment core GS08_GC12, 126 cmbsf | place: Arctic Ocean: Gakkel Ridge, Loki's castle | collected 2008 | reverse complement strand
ACTTGTAAAAATTTCACCAATTATATATTTTCCGTATTCATCACAATTGTATACTCTAATACCTATGAGAATTAAAGGAGGAACTTCAACAACAGTAACCGGTTTCATTAATTCTTTTCCATAGTATGGGCTATTAATTTGATCTTCAATAAATGTAATATGAGTCATTCCTGCTTTAAAACCAGCAAATCCAAGAAATTTTATCTCGCTAGAGTTATTCTTCCAATGTCTTATTCGAGATTTCATTTGTGTTGCTCTCTTCCTAGGAAGAAAAGCTAATGAACCATGTCTGGGTGCATGTTTCTTACGATGAGCCATATTTTATCACAATATCTTTAGGGTAAGAATATTTTAAAATAAATAAATTTTTTCATTCAATTTTTAATTTGAAAATTTAACATTAACAATAAAAGCGGGGTCTTTAAATTTTTCTTTCTACAAAAATGATTAAATGGCTTCAAAAGATTTAACTTTTTTTAAAGAATGTGAAAATTTAGAAGGTAATAAAGAGAAAACATTAATTATTGACTGTAATAATTGCCTAAATAAAGAGAAAAACATTCAATTATCTAAAAAATGTAAATTCTGTTTTTTAATAAATCTGTACCAAAATAAAGATCGAAAATTTGACTATATTTCTTTATTATGGGATGAAATTTTGATTCAACGAAATAAATTTAGTATGTTTTTGGGCTATTTCAAAAGATTAAAGAAAATTAAAAGCATAAATAAAAAGATTGAAAATATTAGAGTTCAAAAATGTAATTATAGGGAGTTCTCCTGTAAAATTTTACCCAATTACCCTTCTTTACGCAAAATTAAGGATGATGAGTATTACGATCCTATATTCATTTATGATTATATTATAAGAAGACATGAGATCTTAAAGAAAAAAAAAATAAATGATTCTATATGTCAAGAGTGTTTTTGTTATTATGAACGTTTAGAAAAGCTTTTAATGAAGCTTTTTTCTGATCTAAGAATTATAAAAAAGCTTAAAGATTTTCCAAATAATGATGCAAATTTACAAGATCATGAGTTATTTTACGAACTCATATTTTCAGGAAGCCTCCTTTTAGCAAAGAAAAACAGAAACAATAGACATAACAAAATAAAAGCTAAGGGGGAATTAATTTCTAAATATAAAACAGGGGATTACGATATTTTTCATGTTCAAATCCATAGGATCTTAAATGAAAATGAGATGCTCTATACAACAAAACTCTTTTTTAAGGGAGAAGTAAATGATGATTATTATGAAAAAATTATTCTGGATGCTATATTAAATGTAGAGATTGATGGATTTGATAAATTAACCTCATTAGAAAGGTTAATAGAAATTTATAAAAAGGAATCTATTAAATATCTAAATTCAAATTTTAACTTTTCAAAAATTATTAGAAATAAGATTGGTTTTATTACTAGTTTAAAGAAATTAAATCTAGATAAGTTATTTCCACTGTTAATCGATAATTTTATAGAAGAAATTTTCTTAGATTCCCCTAATGATGAGATCTATATAAATCACCAAAAATTTGGGCGATGTCGGACTAATTTAGGTTTAAATTCAAGAGATATTGAGCGTATTAAAACATTGTTTAGATTATATAGCGGTAAAAGGCTTGATTTTATGAATCCTACAATTAAATTTGTAATGAAGAATAAATTCTTTTTTTGTAGATTTTCTATAGATGTAGAACCTATTCAAATAAATAATTTCGCTTTAGATATAAGAAAATTAAATAAAAACATCTTAACAATACAAGATCTACTAAAAAATCGGACTTTAGATCCTTCCATAGCAGCATTTTTATATTTTAATATTATTCGAAGAAAAAATATAACAGTTACAGGTGAAACTGATACAGGTAAGACCACTTTAATTAATGCATTTGATTTATTAACTCCAAAAGAATTCAGGAAGATATACATCGAAAATACTATAGAATCATTAAACCAAATAATTTTTGGTAAGCATCAATTAAAATATAAAGTTGATTCATTAGAAAATTCCGAGAATGAAAATTATTCAAAGAGCAATCAGATCAAAAAATTGCTACATAGAACTCCTGATATAATATATTTGGGTGAAATATTAACTAAAGAGGAAGCAGAAGCAATGTTTCATTGCCTCGCAGCTGGATTGAGAGGATTCCAAACCATTCATTCTAAGAATATTGATTCACTAATAAACCGATTCCTATATCACTTTAAAATAGATCGTTTATGTTTAAATGATTTGGATTTAATTATTCTGATGAAGAAAGATCAAAATGAAAGAAAAGTCATAGGAATTTTTGAAATTTGTAAAAATCCTGATAATACTAAAAATTTGTATGATTCTATTTTCATTTACAAACCAAAACTCCAAAAATGGATTATTACTAAATCTCTCTATAAGACAAATGTGATTCAAGAATTGTTGAATTACGAAGATCTGCCAGAAGAAAAATTTACTTCATTTATGAAAATTTATATTGATATTTTCGAATTTCTCTTAAAACATAGTTTTCTAAGTACCCATGAATTAATTGATGTTTTACATAAAATTTCTTACTATTCCTCCAGATCAATAGAATTTTTGATTCAATTTTGGAATTTGTGGAAAAAGAATCGAAGTTTAAATTTTTGAATTTGAATGATTCAATATGACAAATTTAATAGAAAAATCTTTAATAATTGGTTTTGGAATTTTAGTGTTAACTATTTTTTCTTCTATGATTTCACCATTTTTAGGAAAAATTATTGATTTTAATAGGAATGAAAAAAAAGAATTAAAGACTTATATAGATTTTATTAAAGAAGTTGATCTAAGCATCAAAAGTGCTATTCAAAAACCGAATAAACCACAACTTAAAAAAATAGATTACCCAAAGAATTTCAACATAAGTTTTTATGAGAATTTTGCTGAATACGAGTTTATACTTGATAGTAAGTTTTATACTGAGATTTTAGTTTATAATCAAACTTTTTGCACAGTTTTTTTTCACAAAATACTCCCACAAAGCTATATTTTAAATGTTTCTTATAACCTATCATTAATTAAAATCAAACTTATAAACTCTTTGAATTTATGAGCTATATAGAAAGATATTTAATTTTTTGTAGGAAATTCCATAGAATAAAAATACCCAAATTAAAATTTAAGGTATTGAGCGATAGATATCATGATTTGTACAAAAAAAATTATAATGTTTATGAAAATGATATTAATAAAGCTAGTTTTTTAATCTTCTTAGCTTCATTTTTAATTTTTAATTTACTTTTGATGTATCTAACAACAATTATTATACCAATCATTAGTTTAATATCAGTGTTCTTATCAATAATTCTCAGTTATAAATTTAACTTAATTCTTTATAATGAGATTAGCAGAAGAGAATCAGAAATTAATGCAATGCTACATATAATAAAGATTGATTTTTCATTGATTCAGGAAATATTAAAAAATAATTCTGATTACAGTATAAATTTCATAATGTTGATTAAAGACTATAACATACCTATATCCTCTGACTTTAAAATAATATTAAAGAAGATTCATGAGGGTATGATACCGGAGGATGAATTGACAAAATTGATGACGCCATCTAAGAATTTTGACGATTATTTAAAAATGCTGTTGACTAATAATTTCGGTTTTAATTCATCCATCCTCAATAATAACGAGACTGATCTAGAAAAGAAATATAAAATTTATATGAAAGAAATCCAATCAAGAATTAGTATATTATTTTTTGTAGGAATATTCTTCCCTTTAGGCCTGTGCTTCTTGATTTTATTCCAATTAATAAATATGATTTTCCAAACATTATTTGTTCCAATTTTTTTAATCCTATTGAATTTCTTGTTTCGAAAAACAATAAAAAGAAATTCTTATTTAATTGGTGTTTTAAACAACTATTCGAAGCTAGAAAAAAAAAAATTTGATGAATTTATACAGTTTTTAAGATCCTTTGCTATTAATTTAAAAAGAAATATTTCACCAGAACTATGCTTCCTGAATTCTTATAACCAAAATATTAATCGACTGCAATTAATAAAACAATCAATAAGAACACAAGTATCTCGTCTACTAAATTTTAATTGCACCTTCAATGAAATTTTACAGTTCTTAAAAATAGATATGAAATCTGTACGTTATAATGTAATTTTGGACGTTATTCAGAAATTTATAGATAAAAACTCTTATTATTCATCAGAGAAAATCTTAAATATTTTAACAATAATATCCAAACATCAAAACCTGGAGGAAAAATTAGAACTCATCATTAAAGGAGAGAAGTTTAAAATTTTTTTCTTCATATTTATAGTACCCATATTATTAGGAGCTATTTCTGGAATGTTTCCTTTTTTTACGTTGATTAATGAAAATATAAAGTTTAATAGTAACACATTATTTAGTGAGATGAATAATTTAATGGACGTAGAACAATTAATTATAATTTTCTTCGTATTTATTTCAAGTGTTTGTATTACGTCTAATTATTTTTTAAGTGTTATAAACCATCAAAATAAATTATTCTTAATCATTATCATAGTTCTTCTTTTTATTTTAGCATTTTTTGTTTCATTCATAAATATCTTATCCTTCATTTAGGAAAAAATTAAAACCTCTATGCATAAAAAAAAAGATAAACTAGTTCGACAAATAAATATACCCCGATAAATAAATTTACTAGGGTCGAATAAAATAAGAAAATTTTGAAAATTGGAACATCTTTTAAATTGCTGATAAATATTTGTAGTTCCATTCTATCTAATAAAAGATAGAGTGGCATTAACAAAATTAGAAATATTAAGAAAGATAAGAGAGTTGTTATCATATCCGCAGATATTACAGAGTAAAGAAAAAGAATTATATAAATGCTTAAAATAATTAATATTTCCATTAATAAGATATGTAAATCTAACATCTCCAAAATATATTTCTTCTTAAATTATTTAAAGATCTTAAATTTTTAATAAACGTTATATAAGAAAAAAAGCTGATAATAATTATGAGAAATTTAAAATTAAAAGGACTCAAATACAACAAAGGTAAATATCTTCTTTATAACAATCGATTTGTGTTTTTTCCTCCTCAAATAATTGATATTCTATCATCTATTTACGGTGAGGGCGTAAAATCATTATTGGTTTGGCTTGGGAAAAAAACGGGTTGGACTTTGATACAAAATTGGGATGAGAATTTAAAACCTAAATCTCTAGAAGATTTAATAAATCAGTTTTGTAATATATTGAGCAATCATGGATGGGGGCGTTTTGTACCTAAACAGATCTCCGATGATTTACTCGTTATCAACCTCTATCATAATATTTCTTCAGAATTAGAAAATAAATCAAAATATTTTTGCTATTTCATTACTGGTATACTCACAGGTATTGGAGAATTTGCACTATATAGGGTAAACGTTACTGAAAATTATTGTTGTCTTGAAGATTTAAACTTGGATTTTTGTGAATTTAATATCCAGAAAAAATAGATTATAATAGAAAAACTTACCAAGGATCCCATTCTTCTGGGTTTAATTCTTCACTTTCATTATCTTCCACGTTTTCTTTAGTATGATCAGGATTTATTTGGTAAAATTCACTTTTAATATTAGCAGTATCTTGAATTTGAGATTTTTTTTCTTTGGATACACGTAAATCATCATTTATTACAAAAGGCTCTTCCCCGATAACAACATCTTTAAAAGCAGTAATTAATGAGAGAAAATTGTAAAATTCCTCCTTGTTCATTTCAACTTTTACAGATTTATTACTCTTCAACAGTGCTAACTTTATAATCCTAACTTCTCCGCTGATTTCAACTGAAGTAATTTCAACATTCTCATTATTATGTTTTAATTGTATTTTCCAGGAAGTTTCTCTTGTTTTTTCAATCTCCATAAAAATTTTTTCACTTCAAAAATATTTAAGATCAATAATTAAATAAAAATTAATAAATTTATAATTAATTTGATTTTATTTAATTATACTGCTAGTATTAAAAAATATAATGTAAAATATGAGACCATCACTAATATAGTTAGAGGAGGTCGAATTTGAATTAATACTTGAGTCCTCCTTTTCTTGTTATTATATATTATAAATAAAGATTTAATAGGATTTTTCTCAATTTGACTATCAGGCAAGCTAAAATAATCTAAAAATTTAAAAAAGCCTCTAAGATATAATCTCTTAAAAATTGAGAACTTATATACGGAGTAGAATAAAATAAGAAAGGATTCTTTCTCCTTATAACAACTATTCTGTACTAGAGTAAAAAAAATTAATAAAAGAAAAAATAATGAAAATATTACGAAAAAAGACAAAACTAAATGTGTATTTAAGAATTTTAGAGGATGAGCAACAAATATTAAGATTATTAGTTTTCCATCACTTCCTCCAATTATTCTTAAACAAAATAAAATAAAAGAAAGGAAAAATGTTAAAAAAAAAAAAAAAATCTCAAGATCATAAAAATAGTGATACCCTGAGAATAAATTGTAGATTCAAAGATGGTTAAGGAAAAACTAAACATAATTAATATTTTAAATATATAATTAGGTATTTTCCTAAATTTCACATCAAAATATAAAAATATAAAAAAAGTGAGAATTAAAAAACTTAAACTCATAAACGATAAAAGAAATCTCATCTTTTTAGAAATCTCCTTCCCATATTTCTATAAATTTTTTCAAACTTCTTGCCTTGATATTCTCTAGTTTGAATCTAAAAATTTTTATTCGTCCAAATTTCTTTTCTTGAACTAAATCATATATTTTTAGATAATCCAAATGCTTTGAAACACTTACATAATTCAATTTTGTTTTTTTTATGATTAACGAAATCGTTAATTCTTCATTAATAGCCAAAGATTTTAAAATTTTAACCCTAGCTCTTGAACCTAATAAATCCTCCACTAAATATTTTCTTTGCGTTGTCTTTACGATCATATTATTAAACCATTTGAATTTAGTAGTTTAATTATATTTTTTTCTAATTTGGGTAAACTTAAATCTGAGATTTTGATTAATGCCCGTCTTCCTTTGATTCCCTCACTTATAACATTTATTAAAATTATATTATTTTTTTTAAACTCTTGTAGATAAATCCATAATTGTGAATGAGATCGAGGAGATAATTTTGTATTTTCACAAATTATATAGTACCTTTTTAAAACTTCTGAGAGTGAGATTTCAATTTTATCCCCTTTACCCAATTCCTTTACGATTGCGAGTAAAAACGTTAATTGTTCATTATTCATATAATTTAAAACATCAGAAGTTGAAAATGGAAGTAGATCTTGATTCGCTAATCTTATACAATCTGTAGTAATGTATTTTAGATTTTTACTATCCGCAATTTTACTTGCTCGCCATAATAAGTTTAATCCGTATCTTACATCACCCGAATTAAAGGTGATATCTGATATCATCTCAATCATTTTATTAGATATTACATTTTTATGTAAGCTTACATTAGTTCTGTACTTTAATATATCAAAAATTTGTTCTTTAGAATAGGTGCTGAATTTTATAATATTTCTCTGGAGTGTGCTCATTGTACTGTTATCTAGATTATTTAAACAAATAATATCTCTTACTATTCCTATCAATGATATCCTTTGTTTTCCACTAATAGCACCCTCATTGACTCTAGTTAAAGAGTAAATTAAATCATCATTTTTATTTATTAGATAATTTAATTCATCTAAAGCAATTAGTATATGTAAGTCCTGATGGTTAAGAAGATCGATAAGAATATCTAGTAAATCTTGTGAAGAGAAACCTCTTTTTGGAAATTTACTATCCAATAAACGAATAATCTTATTTAAAACCTTATAACTTGTTCTTTCCTTTCGACAGTTCACGTGTAAGAATTTTATATTAAGATCCCTCTTACCTGAAATAGCTACTAAAATTTTACCGAAATATTTTACTGTAACAGTTTTACCTACTCCTGTCTTTCCCGTAATTAGTATTTTACGAGATACTGAATTTGGATTGGTTATTAAAGCTAAAAAAAGCTGTGATAGAAGTGATAATTCCTTTACGCGATGTGGTAATTTTTTTGGAATGAAAGTGATGTCAAGCTTGCTCTCGTCTTTAAATATTGATGGTTTTCTTAATAATTCTTCAAAATATTCCATGACTATAAAATTATATAAAGGGATTTTATAGTGAATTAAGAAAATATTCGTTTATAATAAAGTACAGAGTATTAATTTTTTATTATGAAATTCAAATTAAAAACAATTGTAAAATTCCAAATATTAATAAAGTAATAAATGAGATCGATCCGAGAATTTTATGCCTTAAAGAACCCATATTACTGAAATCATTGAATTTTGTCGAGTTAAAGGATTCTCGAAATTAATACCTAAAAATTAGTTCTTTAGCAGGAGTTACACCTTTTCTTTTATTGTTTATGAAAAAAAATGATAGAATTATCGAAATTATTATCAACACAATGGAGATTGGTAAGATATTAAAAGTGAGAGAGTTGCGAGTACTAGAATAAATAGTTTCGGTAATGTTTAACTTTAAATTCAGCGTTTTATCCTTTAAAAGCTTTGATCCGTTAAATTTTAAATTAATAAGGAAAACCCCCTTCTTTTGATCAAAATTAAAAATGTTGTGAGCTAAGTTTATATATAGAGTCCCTAAGTTATCCGTTCTATATTCATCTATAAATTTAAGCGTACCATTCTCAAATATTTGTAATTTAATGCTACGGTTAATTAATGGTTTTATAGTTTGATTGAATGTAGAATAGTAGAATAGTGAAATTTCCAAATCTTCGTTTTTGGTTAAACTATCTTTAAAACTCATAATATCAATAAATACGGGATTCTTTTCAACTAATACATAATAGATAAATTTTGAATCATTGAAGATTATATTATTTGTTAAAGTAAATATTAATTTGTTAGATCCGAGTTTTAAATGAGGAATAGATGATAAAAAAATACTAATCATTCCAGTTTTATTTGTAGTATAATTACGTTGATAAATACTTAAATTATTAAACAATATCTCAAAATGAATTGTTTGATTAATTTGATCTAATTTATGCTCTGTGGTGGAGTTATCATAAAATTTCGCTTCAAATCTTAAGTCTTCACCATATTTTAAAATTTCTTCAAATCCAGTTAATTGACATCCTAACTCACGTTTTATAACTTTAATTCTAATCGTCTCCAAAAAGGTGAAAATTGTATTTGTGGAATCTAATTGAAAGTAATAACTATAAAATCGTATAAAGAAAATATTCGAGTAATTAGTTAGAGATAAGTTTAAATCATTAAAATCTAAGATCCAAAATTCTTCAAAATTACCATTTTCGTTAAACTCTGTAGAATTCCAAATAATTTTATTGGAGATGTTAAAAATTTGGACTTGTACAAATGCTATTTCTGTATTTGTATTGTAATTTAACTCCCATGAAGCATTTATTTTAATCTCTTCATTAAAATAATATTTTTCTTTATCCGTTTGAAAGTTATTCAACCTGCTATAATAAGCCTTTGTAAAATTAGCTAAAAAGAAAAACTCAACAAACAAGAATATTAAAATCATTAAAATTTCTCTTTTTTTCACATCTAATTCCTCTAATTAAAAGTATAAAAACCAAAACAAATCCAAAAAAATTTTATTTTACAAAATATTTAATTCCAATATAAAAAAAAAGTGAGAATTTAGTATAGAAATGGGAAAAGTAAGAACAATTTTGATTAAGCATACATCAAAAGAGCTAATAAATAAGTATCCTAATGTGTTTACTACCGATTTTAACGCAAATAAAAAATTATTAGATAAATATCTTGAAATAGATTCAAAACATTTGAGAAATAGAATCTCAGGATATATTGTTAATCTATTAAAAATCAGAAATAAGGAATAATATAATTTAGACGGACATTTTCAATTGTAATATTAAAATCTAAATAATATTGAACTGGAGAGGGATAAAAATTAACGAAGACATTAAGAAAATGGCAGATCTTCTAAGATCTGGAAATACTATGCTAAACATGGCATGTCCCGTATGTAACAATCCTGTTTTTCGCAATAAAGGTGGAGTATCATTCTGCCCTGTATGTAATAAAAAAATCTTAGTTGTAAAAAATATACCTGATCAAAACAGTAGAAGGGTACTCAAAGAGAACATTATTTCTAATGAAGAGCAAGAAGAAAAGAAATATTCTCAATATAATAAGACCTTGGATATGTTGAAAAACGTATTGTTTGAAAAAATAAGTTGGATAACTCAAGAATTAAAATCAGTAACCCAGATTCACTTAATTGAAATCTATTCTAAAATATTATTAAATTTTTTTCAAATTTTATCCAAATTTCCGGCTGAGATCATGAAAAATCAGTAATAGGATTATATTTTTATGATAATATTTTCCTTTTAGATATTTCCTAAAAATATTTTAAGTTTTTCCAGAAAATGGATAAAATCTAATGCTTCTGCCGGGATTTGAACCCGGGTCCCGAGGGTGAGAGCCTCGAATGCTTAATCCTATTACCTCGTAATCGAATTCAAGGTTAGTTTGACCGGACTACACTACAGAAGCATAAATTCAACGTTTATTTAAAATTTTTGATGCTGATTTTACTAAATGCAAATTATTTTAAAAATTTAATTCCTGTAATTATAAGCTTTCTCTACAGTTTGTTAGGAATAAATGAATTTAGATGAGAGAGAAAAATAGATATGGAAAGAATTTTTTTTTTTAAAAAAAAAAAATATGTTAAATCATAAAAAGTGGTTTTAATAGATTTACGTAATGGTCTCTTATGGAGTATTCCGCTATGTTTGTAGCTTCTGATAGAATTTTTTGAGTTAAAACTGCTTTTTGTGATCTTTCTTTAGCCAATATTTTATCCGCTAAATAAATTATAGCCCCAGTTAAAATGAAAGGATTTCTTCCTCCCCTCTCCCTTAATGGTAATTTTTTTAATATTTCCCGACATTTTAATATAAGGCAATTTTGAAATTCATCTTTAGATAGTAGTACTCCTTTTTTTTCCAATCTATCTTTTAAAACTTCATGATTAATAATAGCATTTATCAAACGAATAAGATAATCTTCGCTCTTATGTGGTGTTGAGTCACTATTCAAATGATGTTTGTACTTTAAACCATCTCTTAAAATTAATCTTGGGTTGACTCTGTGGCCAAAACTTTGAAATGCCATCGCTATCTCGTTAATCGTGATTGGAGCATTGTGATTTTCTTTCCTTGCTGCTAGAAAAATGCAAAATGCAATTAAAGATATATTGTTAATGACTCGTTCTTCATTTTTAATAATTTTTTTATAGAAGTAAGCAGCATTATTACGAATATTTTTATTTAAGTTAAGAAAAAGTGAAATTTTATTTAGGATGTTAAAAACTCTATATTCAGTTTCATGATTTTTTATTCTAAGAAATTGAGCGTAATTTTTTTTTAATCTTCTAAATAATTTTTGCTCATTTGGCGATATTAGACTTCCATTTTTATCTTTTAAGTATTTTGAGTTTTCATAATCGATAAAAGAACCTAATCCTCCTACAAAATCTGTTCTTTCACCTAGAGCTACATATTGCTTGCTTAAATTACTTCTATCCTTTGATTCATTGAAGATAAATGAAGATTCTTTAAATAGGTTATTAACTACCAGACCACATTCTTTACACGTTTTTTCATGGCTGTTTATAATAAGTTTTCCTCTGCATTCAGGACATTCTTCAAAAAATCTATTAGAGTTTTCGATTTGATTAATATTAACCACCTTTAATTCTGCTTTTTATTTTTACTAACACAAGGATAAAATATTTTAATTATGTGGAATATCAGTCATCCCACTAGGAATTTAGTTTTTCTGAAATAGAATATCAATCCCTAGAGAGAGAGGGGGGGAACAAAAAAAATAAAAAAAATATGGATTTAAAATATTATTTTTAGAGTTATAATGACCAAACACATGAATAAAAAATCCCTAGAATCTAAAATTAAAAAATATGACAAAAATGTCTGAACGCCTTGATATTATAGAAAAAATTAAGAAAATACCCTATCGTAATTTTGAAATATTAGACGATTTAATAAAAATAATAAAGAAGATTATAGAGGGGAAAAGAGAAATAATGTATTCTGATATTATTAACTTAATTATAAGAGAGGGTTATCTAGGAGAAAATTATAAACAAATAATTATATGGTGTAATTATAAGATTAGATTAGGAAAATATTTTGTAGAAATTTAGTAATTATTCATGCGAAATATTCAAATTGGTTTTTGATAGTAAAATGATAAAAGTCTATTACTTAACATAACGGAAATATAAATACTAAATTATAATAATAGGTATTAATATATTTTAATAAAAATTAAAAGAATATTTCTTTTATTTTAAAATCTTTAAGAATCATATTCAAAAGAACAATTGATTCATATTATAATTTAATATTTTAGGTTGATTTTTCAATGGTTCGATTCACAGCAGATCATAAAGTTTATATTAAAATTCTTTACTGGGGGATGGCAGGATCAGGAAAAACAACAATGGTAGATACACTTTATAGATTCACTAAAGAAAATGAGAAAGATATAGAGCCGACAGGAAATTTAACAAAAATTTCGATGGCAAGTGGATCTACACTATATTTTGATAGGGGGATCTTTCAATCCACAAAACAAAAAAGTAGAGGTAAAGTATTCTATCATGTATATACTGTAGCAGGTCAGAGAAGATTTTCTCCACTAAGAAAAAAAATATTTAAGGGGACAGACGGTGTAATTTTCGCTGTAGATTCACAAACTCATTTTTTTGAGGATAACATTGAATCTCTCAAGGAGTTAAAAAATGTTACACGAGGGAAATTAATAAGAGAAATCCCTTTAATAGTGATGTTAAATAAACAAGATCTCTCAGAAGTTATCGTCGAAGAAGATTTTAAACAAGTTCTAAAAGATGAAAAACTTTGGTATGAACCAGATCATGAGTTATATATTTGGAATCCAATAATTTATTCAAGTTGCGCATTATATGATCAAAGAAAAAATGTATACCGAGGTTTTTCTGAATGTGCTAGAAGAACCGGGCTATATCAAATATATGGCGATGGAGAAGCACCAATTGGGGATAGCTTTAAAAATTTTCGAGAGATCTAATTGATGTACATTGATTGTATTTCGTTATAAATTAGAATTGTTATTAAATTAAATCAACACTTTTTTCTCAAATCTTTTTATAGATTTATACTTAAGTTATAAGAATGCTTTAAGGTTGTAAATATTCGATGAAAAAAACTAGACAAGGATGATCTACTAAATATAGAGATGATATGTTATAGTTACTTTGAGATTTATAAAAACCTTAAGGCTCATTTATAACTTTCGTTAATTTTAAATAAACTATAAAAATTTAGCTTCATTTACAAGTCATAAGTTTATTATAGCTAAATAGATTAAAATGGGTTTATTTAACGCTGTTAAGGAAAGTTTACCAGAACAATTCTCTATATTTCAATTAATGAGTATTTTAGGAATTGACGCTGTAGAAGAACGTAAAGTAAGAAATCTGTTAAAACAATTCTATTTGCAGGGATATGTAAAAAGAATATCTAAAAACATGTATCAGAAAATAGAAAAAATACCCATTAAGTAGATTTAATTATTTACTTTTAGAATAAAATCTACTTGAGGAAATATAAATTTTATCATCTGATTGAATGAATTTAATACACCATCTCCATTTAAAGCGGCTGTTTTTTGAAATGAAAGATATTTAAACCTACTGCAATCTATATGAGACAAAAATTCATTTTCATCTAACTTTTCTTTTTCAAACAAATCATACTTATTTAAAGAAATCACTATAGGAATGTTATAAATATCGGATCCAAACAAAATTTCCAATTCTTTCCAAGATCTGATATTGTGTTTTAAATACTCCATCTGAGAATCTACTATAAAGATAATACCATCTACACCCTTTAGTGTTGCTGAACGTGTACTCGCATAAAAATCTTGACCCGTAGCGGAATAAATTAAAAATTTCACACCCCAATCGGTTCCTTTAAACTGTAACACTCCAAAATCAAAAAAAAGTGTGCGTCCTACAGAATTATCAATAGATTTTATACTGTCTTCTTTGTTAAAATAGGAGAATAGTGATTTAATTGATGTAGTTTTACCAGACATAGCTGGACCATAATAGACAATCTTAACTTGAAGAATTTTATCAGAATAATTATAAATCATATTTAATTCTAACCCCATAACGAGACAATTTTGTCCCCTATAAAATTCTTTTTATTATCTTCTATTAAATTTGAAAAATCTTCTCCCCACTCTTTGCTTATGAAAGAAATAATCCTTTCGATAGATGCATCTTCATAATCTATTGTTTCAAAAAGAGTTTTACTTCCTATTCCTGTGTGAAATCCTATACTATTCAATAAGTTCAGCCGAGATAAAATAAAAAAGGCACGCTTTGAACCTGAGTAAAAATTTTGAATTTCTCTTTTAAAAATATTCTTCTTCAACTCCTTTTTTTCTTCATTAAAATCTAGCAGTGTAGAAACCAGGTCATTATCAAGGTTATTTACTTTTATTTTATCTGTCAAAACTCTTTTCATTTTATTAATGGACTTTTCTGTGCCTATAGATATTTTTTTAAAAATATTCATTTCGAGTGTTAAATCTATTGATTTTAAATTAATTCCTTTTAATTCAATCGAGAGTTTATCAGATAGATATGTTATGTAAATTAATTTCTCAGTTTTAATATTAATCAAATCCTTTAGTCGATACAATTTCTCTTTTTGATTCGGAATAATTACTCCAATAAGCCACGAATTAATATTTTCAAATTGGTTTAACGCTTTAAATGAGACATTTGAAGGACATCGAATATGTGCTCGTTGATAATTGTAATCAATATTTTCGTTGGAGATTAAATTTTCATATTCTTCTGGAGAGATAAAATCTGTATAAAAGATATACTCCTTTCGAAAATGAATCAATTCAGAGAGTTCAATTAAAATATTATCTATATCCTCAGAATCATCGCCTAACACGATTATAGAAACTCTATCTAATAAACAATAAAGAATTAAGGAATTATAACTGCGTTTTAATTTATCCAAAAAATTAAAGAAATTCATGAATACACCAATTACTTTATTATTAATTCTCCTAACATTCTCTTTATATCGAAAGATCCATGATCTTGAATTTGAGACGCTTTTCTTATAAGAGTATCAATTTTTTTTGAAAATTGGGGGAGAATTAGTCTGATTAGTCCTAATTTTTGTCTTAATTTTCCAATTTCAATACTTAATATGGCTTTTCCCACACCATCTATAAATTGAAAAGTATTTTGACAATCAAGTAATATTCTCTCTGCTCGCATTTTTTTAAGTAACCATGCACACCTATTAGCGGTTTGGAAAAGAGAATAACTCATAGCTGAAATTTTATCTAACTCCTCAGAATCCAAATCAAAATTCTTCAAGACTTTTGACGCTATAAAACCTCCTTCAATTGTTACAAATGCATATTTTAAATCTGGAATCGTAAGGGATATGTTGTCTAAAACTCTTCTCAATTTGACCGAAGTATTTTTAGAAATGCTTAATGAAAATGAAGAAAGTTTTAAATTAAAATCCTGTTTTTCTTTAACTTTGAAACTCTCTATTATGTTTTGGATTTTTTGAGTATTGAACTGAATTAAAGGAGGTTTAAAAGATTCTCCTGACGTAATTAGGGTTGTTTTAATTTTTTTTAAACATTCATTAGTTTGTAAGAAAATCCCACCTAGATTGGTATTTGGTTGAGCAGTTATTGCTATAAAAAATTCATGATTACTCTCAATTATACCTTGAACTTCTAAAATTTTATTTAAAGATGCATGTAAGGGGCTGTTCAAGGGTGCAATGAGAATCTTAGCCTTTTTACCTTCAATAAGAATATATTTTAAATCATATGGATGCAGATGTATTCCAACGTTAAAAATTGCACTTGTAGCAGAACTAACGTTAAAAATTTCATCCTTAGAAAACCATACTCCAGTTGATTGAATTGGATTTCCATCACGTTGAGTTAGAACAGCATTTTCTACTCCTTTAAGTTGTTTAATCTGATCTAAATGGATTCCAATTTTTTCTTTTAAATGCATTTTAAATTTTATAATCTATTTTTGAAATGTTATCTATGTGTTTTAAAAAAGATTTTTAAACTACGAAAATTTATAAAGTGTTTTATTGCCTTGCATTGGTAAACAAAAAAATTTATAATATATTCTACTTTTATAAATATTGTGTCAAACCGTATCTTTACCGGTGTAAGCTTGGATTACGGTAAAAAACCGTTAAGTGAAGAGTTAAATCAAAGATGCGGAAGAAAAAATGTAGTTACTATTGTAACAAATGTAACTGAAGTAAGTTTTAAGACCCTAGTAAGAAAAATTCCAATAAAATTTTAGTGTCATGCAAAAGACTTCTAATACATAAATTCCGGTTGATCCTGCCGGACCCGACTGCTATTTGGGTGAGAATAAGCCATGCGAGTCGAATGGGATACCTAAAATTCCCATGGCAGACTGCTCAGTAACACATGATCAACTTACCCTATAGAGAAAGATAACCTCGGGAAACTGAGGATAATATTTCATAGTTGAATCGGCTTGGAAAAGTTTTTCAATAAAAGGAATAAGATAAATGGTTCTTATTTGCTATAGGATAGGATCGTGGACGATTATGGTTGTTGGTGAGGTAACGGCTCACCAAGCCGATAATCGATAGGGGCCGTGAGAGCGGGAGCCCCGAGATGGGTACTGAGACAACGACCCAGGCCTTACGAGGCGCAGCAGGCGCGGAACCTCCGCAATACACGAAAGTGTGACGGGGTTACCCAAAGTGTTCAATCTTGAACTGTGGTAGGTGAGTAATGTTCCCTACTAGAAAGGAGAGGGCAAGGCTGGTGCCAGCCGCCGCGGTAAAACCAGCTCTTCAAGTGGTCGGGATAAT
>SDBU01004538.1_pt1 | contig 17020 bp, 14 predicted proteins | sample 2277071 | NCBI WGS metagenome assembly SDBU01 (sample SAMN10397929, study PRJNA504765) | marine sediment metagenome | isolation source: marine sediment core GS08_GC12, 126 cmbsf | place: Arctic Ocean: Gakkel Ridge, Loki's castle | collected 2008 | reverse complement strand
GAGTATCAGCGCCTTTCCCTCACTGAAATCGACATAGCGGCCGATCTGCCGCTTTAGCTCCTCCAGGTTGGACTGGATCCTCTCAGGGGTGAGCATCTGGCGCATCTCGGTGCGGCCGCTTGGATCGCCGATCATGCCCGTGCCGCCGCCAACGATGGCTATGGGACGATGGCCCTCGCGCTGCAGGTGAGCCATGGCCATGATGGTGAGAAGATTGCCCACGTGCAAGCTGGCAGCGGAGGGATCGTAGCCAGTGTAGAAGGTGATGGGTCGCTCCAGGGCCGCACGCAGACCCTCCTCATCCGAGACTTGTTCTACGAATCCGCGCTCTTTCAGGATGTCATAAGCGTTGGCCATGCTCTTTCCTTACAGACGCGGCGTGACCCAGGTCAGGGATCTGTACAGGGCAGCGAGATCGCCCTCATGATAGGCTGTGGCTGGCGGTCTGTCAAATGCCGTGGCTCAATCGAGGATAAGACGTTTGAGACGGCAGAGTGTGAGAAAGCGACCGTGGCTCAGGCCACGCGGGGGAGCCCACCCCCCACGCGGGCCTACACGGGATTCACAAAGATGTCGTCGCCAACCATGCCGGGATAGGCTCCATCAGCGACGAGGGCCCTGGCATCCGGGTGAACGATGAGCCACTTGTTGACCGCAAAGAGCAATCTGTTCTCTCCCACCTTGCCCACTTCATAGCTCAAGGACTCGTTGGTGCCTTTGGGCAGGTAGACCAGGGTGGCAAAGCTGCCCCCCTCACAGACGTGGATGGGCGCAAAGTGTAGGCACCAGGGGAATACCTCGATGACCGAGCCCTCCGGCGCATAGAAGGCAGCCACCTTGCTGGTATGGTAGGTGATGCCATCGCCGAAGGCCACATCCTGCAGGTCGCCAACCAGCAAGACCACGTCGCTCAGGCCTACGATGATCTCGGTGCCCTTGTGGTATTCCAGGCCGGCCATCTGAAGGTTCTTTCCGTAGCACCACCCCACCTGCATCGGCATACCTCCGTACACCTCCTGAGCCATCGCCGTGTTGAACGCGACTGGCTCCTCCAGTGCTGGCACCGACGGCTCGTACACGATATCCTCGGAACGGGGTAGGATCGCCCTCGCCCTCGTGACCACCTCCGATGGGTCATAGCCGCGCAGGACGCGGCCATAGCGCCCGAATTCCCGCGCGATCACGTCCAGGATATTCAGTCGTGGGTTGGCCGCCTGCAGTTCTATGAGTGTCTCGTTCATGTCACCCCTCCTGATAACAAGACCGATGAGTCATCTCGGCTCTAGGCTTGCCATCCACTGGCGGATGATAGCCGGTTGCCGGCGACCTTGCAAGCGCGGCATTCACCCACCGAAGCTGTCACCGAGGGGGAGACAGCTGTGCCGGCTTCTGCTTGCCCACCAACTCGTAGACCTTGGCACATGCCCTCTGGCGCTCGAACTCGGTGGCCACACGTGGCCGAGGGAAGAGCAAGCGACTTGCCCAAAGAAAGGGCACCTGGCACCTTGACACTGAGACCTGGCTCGATTGGAATCTCGTCATCGCGCGCTTGCCGGATACCATGGGCCAGCGAACAGGACGCACGAGGGTGTGCGAGAGGAAGCAGCGGGTCGCACAAGAGGTAACTGGAGGCTCGGTCAAGAGGAAGACAGAGATGGACCCGAAAGAGAGCATCCTGATCGTCGATGATGACGCGTCCATTTGTGCAACTCTGGCACGCATTCTTGTCAGAAGGGGTTACGAGACAGACACGGCTGCGACCGGGCGCAAGGCCCTGGAAAAGATCCAAGGTAGGTCGTTCAACCTGACTTTGCTTGACATCAGACTGCCCGACGTGGTGGGGATGGACCTGCTGAGGCGTCTCAGGGAAAGCCAACCGGACATGGCCGTGATTCTGGTCACTGCCTATGCCTCCATTCAGACCGCGACGCAGGCTCTGAAGGAAGGGGCGGCAGCCTACATCATAAAGCCCGTGGACACAGATGAGATGCTGGCTGCCATCAGGCAGGCGCTTGACAAGCAGCGGCTGGTGCTTGAGAATCGGAGACTGTACCAGGAGACTCGGCGGGAGCTGGCCGAGCGCAGAGGGGCAGAGGAAGCCCTTCGCCAGACCGCGGCGAGACTGGAGAGGTTCAACCATCTGCTCTTGGCTCTCAACCAGGTAGGGCTCCAGGCACAAGAGTCCTTGGCCGTGGAGGAGATCCTCGCGCTCACATCCAACGAAGTGAAACGGCTCGGGTTTGAGTCGGCCACGCTGATGCGCCAAGACGAAAGCCTGGTGCTCCGCCACACGTCCATCGAGGGAGCGCGGCGGGAGGCTGTTGAAGGTCTCTGCGGGGCGAAGATGATCGGCTCCGCCGCATCACTGGAGGACCCAATCCTGCGAGCGCCGGTGAAGACACGAAAGACCGTCTTCGTGGCCGAGCCCGCCCGGGCCTTGTCTCGCGTTCTGCCCGCTGCCACCTTTGGAGAGCTTGAGCCAGTCTTGCGCATCCTTCACGTCGGTCAGGCCATCCTTGCCCCTCTCATCGCCCGAGACCGACTCATCGGTCTGCTTGTGCTCTGGTCGCCAGACCTGGGGCAGGATGATGTCCCGGCGGTGACCGCCCTGGCCAATCAGATGGCGGTTGCTATCGAGAACGCCCGCCTACTCCGGAAGCTCAGAGAGCAGAGCAAGCAGTTGCGCGCCTTTGCGGCGAGGCTGGCCGACGTCGAAGAGGCAAGCCGCCAGCAACTGGCGCGAGAGCTGCACGACCAGGTAGGGCAAAATCTGAGTGCCCTGGGCATCGGCCTGAGCGTGGTGCGGGCACATATGCTCAAGGACACCCCAGAGGCTGTCCGTGCGCGTCTGGACGATGCGCTGGGGCTGGTAGAGCTCACCTCTGAAGGCATTCGCGATGTGATGGCCAATCTGCGACCCCCCCTCTTGGACGACTTTGGATTGCCTGCTGCGCTGCATTGGCTTGCAGAGCAGTTCAGGTTGCGGGCGGGAATCGCCGCCACCGTGCGATGCGAAGAACTGGAACCCCGGCTGCAGCCGCGCGTCGAGAACGCCCTATATCGAATCGCTCAGGAGGCACTGACCAACGTATCAAAGCACGCCCGAGCCAGCCAAGTGACGGTCTCTCTGGCGACGATCGATTCAACGGTACGCCTGGTCATCGCCGACGACGGCGTGGGGTTCGAACCCAGTCACTCGGCCGGGCTCCTTGGGCGCCAGGGGTGGGGCTTGGTCACCATGACCGAGCGCGCAGAGGGAGTGGGCGGCCATTGTCGTGTTGAATCCCGCCCCGGGCAAGGGGCGTGGGTAGTGGTGGAGGTGGCGCGATGACCATCACCGTCTTCGTGGCCGACGACCATGCCGTTCTTCGCGATGGACTCTTGCTCCTGCTGAGCGCCCACAATGACATCCGCGTGGTGGGCGAGGCAGCCGACGGGCGGGACGCAGTGCGCCAGATCGCCCAACTCGGCCCCCATGTTGCGATCGTGGACATTGCCATGCCAGAGCTTGATGGTATCGAGACGACGCGGCAGATTCGCGAAGCCTGTCCCTCGACAAAGGTCATTATCCTCTCCATGTATTCCACATCCGAGCGCATCTTTCGCGCGTTACAGGCTGGGGCCCTCGGCTACCTGCTGAAGGAGTCGGCTGGTGCCCAAGTGGTCAAGGCCATTCGTGTCGTCCACTCTGGCCACCGCTATCTGAGCCAAAGGATCTCGGACAGGGTAATTGACGACTATATCCGGCAGCGCCGGCTCGGCGAGGCCGAGAGCCCGCTGGCGACCCTCAGCCCGCGCGAGAAGGAAGTCCTGCGGTTCGTCGTCGAGGGCAAATCGAGTGTCGAGATCGCCACCACCCTCTTCCTTTCCCCCAAGACCGTCGAGACCTATCGCGCCCGCCTGATGCGGAAACTGAGCATCCGCGATCTTCCCAGTCTGGTCAAGTTCGCCATCCGGCACGGGCTGACCTCCCTGGAATAGTCTCGTCCTCATCCGAGGGGCCTCCTCCCTCCAGGTCTTTGCCGGCAACCCTCGGGCCCTCGGCAGGGCCTCGCGAAACGCCACATGGGTTCTGTCCTGTTTTCCCCACACGCATAGTCAAACCGTCCTTACACGTGCCCTACCCAGTCTCTGGTAGAATGTCTTCACAGTGCCTATACGGTGAGCCAGGGGAAGATCGCGTAGAGAGGGAATGGCACCCGGGGCGTCTGCCCATCTGTCCAAACAGATAACACACACTGAACTCGCTCCAAGGGTGGGAGAACCACTGTCGGGTCGCTGGATCATGCCTTGCTCCCCGCGAAGCCGGGAAGCACTCGGCCGCACAGAAAGCGAGCCGATTGACGGGCGCTAGATGCCCAAGGCTGGAAGGGCCGCACCCGATCCCTGTGGTCCTGCTCATCACTTGCAGAGCGGGGCAAGACATCTGGCGTTGCTGTGACTTGGGGGCAGACTGGTTGATCAAGTGAGTGACCCATGAGGGCCAAAGTCCTTCGAAACATGCCGATCTGGGATCGGGCGCTCTTCGCCACCGTCCTGATGGAGTGAGCCCAGGCTTCCACGTCGCCCACCATCGGCCGTCACACGTTTCAGGCGCTGCTGATTAGGCATCGGAGGTGATGGACGTGGTCGAACACGTCGTCCGCGTGCTCTTGGTGGATGATGACCAAGACAACTACGTGTTGACCCGACGCTTACTCGCCGAAGCCAGAGGAGTTCGTTTCGACCTGGAATGGGCAAAGACTTGCGAGGAAGGCCTGGAGGCCATGGAGCGAGCGCCCTATCACGCCCACCTGGTAGACTACCACCTGGCAATGGAGGATGGGCTGAAACTACTGCTGTCCGCCATCTCCAGCGGCTGCCAAGCACCCATCATCGTGCTCACCGACCCGGAAGACCCGGGGGCAGCCGTGGCCGCCAGGCAAGCTGGCGCGAACGAGTCGCTGGTGAAGGGTCGAGCAAGTGCAGAGTTGCTGGAACGTTCCATATGCGATGTCATCGAGCGTAAGCGCCTCGAAGACGAGCTGCGCCGGACGAACAAGTTGGTGGCCGTTGGCAGGCTCACAGGGGCCATCGCTCATGATTTCAACAACCTCCTGACGGTAATCAACGGCTCCTGCGACATCCTGCTCATTACGCTGTGGCCCGATGACCCGGCGCGCCAGGAGGTGGAGGAGATTCGCGAGGCGGGAGAGCGTGCGGTGTCCCTGATCCAGCAGTTGTTTGCCGTCAGCCGCTCCCAAGTCTCGCACCTGGGCCTACTCAACCTCAACGACGTCCTTCTGAGCATGGCCAAGACGCTCGCCCTACTCCTCGGCGAAGGCATCGGACTGCAACTGGAGTTCGCCCAGGGGCTTGGTAACGTCAGAGCTGATCGCGGACAGATCAAACAAGTGATGATGAACCTGACCGCGAACTCTCGCGAGGCCATGCCCGCCGGGGGATCGCTTACCATAGAGACGGCCAACGTTGAGCTGGACGACGAATACGCGGTCGCTCATCCGGGCATCGGCACTGGGCCCTATGTGATGGTGGCGTTCAGCGACATGGGATGTGGGATGACGCCCGAGGCGACAGACCATCTCTTTGAACCTTTTCCCACCACCGAGGAAACGGGGCTGGGTTTGGGCTTGGCCACCGTGCACGGGATCGTTCAGCAGAGTGGAGGCCATCTGGACGTCTGCAGCGAGGTAGGGCGAGGCACAACCTTCCGGATCTACCTGCCGCGCGTGGACGAGACCGAGGAATCTCCACAAGACGGGGACAATGTGGCGGTCCATACGCGAGGACAAGAGACGATCCTCGTGGTGGAGGATCAGCGCCAGGTGCGCAAGTTAGTTGCGCGCATGTTGCGCGGATTGGGCTACACGGTATTGGAAGCTGGCCGCGTGCAGGATGTGCCCCCCCTGTTTCGGACGACCGGCGGGCCGATCGACCTTGTGCTGGCCGACGTGGTCATGCCCGAGATGAGCGGGCCAGACCTGGTGGCCAAGCTGCGGGAGCTGGACCAGGGCTTCAGGGTGCTCTATATGTCGGGCTACACGGACGACATGACCAGACGCCACGGTGTGGTGGGGCCTGAGGTCACGGTGGTCAGCAAGCCATTCACTGTGGAAAAGCTGGCCAAGGTGGTACGCGAAGTGCTGGATGGTGCGAACGGCAAGGGGGCCGGCAAAGCAGAGGAATAGAGCTTCCTGGAACCTCAGGAGGCGCGTTCCAGGCGATCCTTTGGCTATCTTTTCGGCAAAGACGCCCAGAACCATGGCCAAGAAAGCGCGCATCCTACTCCACGGGTTTCCGCCCGCGGATGGCACGCTCTCCACAGCTTTGCGGCCAAGTCGTTCGAGATCGAAGAGATCGGTCCAGCGGTCCATCGAGTGATAGCCAAGAACTGAGGCAGGTTACAGACCCTTGTTCCGGCAAGTTGGCAAGGGGGACAAGCATGAGGGGATGGTCTGATGCGTAGCGGGTCAACGGAGCTTGAAGTGGAACGGGAACGAGCGCGGATCCTGGTGGTAGACGACGAGCCGGATCTGGTGTGGGTCTTGCAGCGAAGTCTGGGCGAGGAAGGGTACCGGGTGCTCGCCGCATACGATGGAGCGCAGGCTATCAAGTTGATGCGACGGTACCATCCTGACCTGGTCGTCTTGGACATCCTCATGCCCGGACTGGACGGCTTGCAGGTCTGCCATACGTTGAGCCAGGATCCGACGTTGTCCTCACTCCCCATCCTCTTCCTGAGCGCGCGTGATGCCATCGAGGATCGTGTTAAGGGTCTGGACGAAGGCGGCGACGATTATCTGGTCAAACCCTTTGATCTCAGAGAGCTGAAGGCTCGTGTCAGGGCCCTATTGCGCAGGGCTCAGCCTTCTTGGGAGACACCCATAGGGCGCGACACCGATGACTCGATGATGGTTTTGGGCGATCTGATGCTGGACAAGCGGGCCTGCCGGCTCCACCTGAAGGGCGAGACAATCCAGCTCACTCGCGTCGAGTTCCAGCTACTTTTCTTCTTGATGACCCATGCGGGTGAGGTCTTTTCCAGCAGAAAGCTGCTACACGAGGTCTGGGACTACCCTGACGAAGCCTCTGACACGAGCGTGGTACGCTGCCACATCAGGAACCTCCGGGCAAAGATGGAGCCCGACCCAAGTCATCCTGTCTACATCCGCACGATCCCTCGCCACGGCTACATCCTCGAAGAGCGTCCCGCCAAGTCATAGGCTTCACTTGCGACTGCTTGTGACCCGTACTTGTTCGCCAATCAGCGCCCTTTCCAAGGCACCACTTGGACAACCATCGCCCTCACCAGCGATCCCTGGCTTCGCCCCTATGCCGTGCGCGGCGGCAGCACGGGCAGCGTCTGTCGCGTTCCCGGTATCCAACAGCTCACGCCCTTCTCTGACACTCTGAAGGGCGGCTCTGAAGCACGACATTCGTACAGTTGCGAAAGGCCAATCGGCGTTTGGCAAGTGTGCTACACGTGATGGTGTTGGAGGAGGACGCCACGGCAATCGCACCAGAGATCGCTCAACCGGCCATGGAGCAACTGGTTCAGCTCAGGGGCTTGGGGGCGACACAGCACAGAGGGTGATGAAAGGCAAGGACGCCTGGCAGGGCAGTGTGAAGATGATCGGGTTGACCCGCACCGCCGACTTGGCGGCGATCAGGGTATCTGTGAGACGCTGCTGCACACACAGGGAAGCCTGATCAACTGCTGGCGCGGCTGACCCTGCCACCAAGGTGAGCTATCGGAGGAGGAATCATGAGCCACAGAGCAGAGCGGATGGCCATCCGCTGCCCCATCGACTTGTTCTCCGCACAAGAGAAAGAGATCATCCGCCTGACCCGCAAGATCAACCAGGCCCATACCGTGACAGACAAGGAGCCTTGGGCCCGGGCTCTGATTCGATCGACCGAGATACTGGTGGGTTGCCTTCACTATGATGAGCAGGCGACCGACTGCCGCCTGTGCCGCAGTTTCGCCCAGATGCGCCGCAGCGTGGCCGATCTGGTCATCAGAGCCGGACAACTGATCCGGTAGTGCACCTCCGAGATCCCGGTGATCGACCCTGCTGGCCTCCTCACGGATACGGACACGCGCTGACCGCCAAAACGGCACTCGGGGGTGTAGCGGCGATCCACGACGACAGGGCATGCAAGTCGGGCGCAAAGAGTGCGGCGATTTGACCTCTGGTATGAATGGTTGTAGAATCGGTGGCGCATTTGGGGCTCATGTTCCTCGGTAGCTCAACGGTAGAGCAACCGGCTGTTAACCGGTTGGTTGTTGGTTCGAATCCAGCCCGAGGAGCCAAGTCGTACCTACGGCCTAGTGACGATGCTCGAACACCGCACCGACGCTCCCAATCATCTGGCCAACTTTATCTCCAGCAACTTTGGTGATCTCGACGAGGAACCCAACACCGTCCGCCAGGGCACGACCGTTGCCTCGGTGAACGTTCTGAGTAACACCGCCGATATCTACATGCCTGTGCCCACCGCGCGGCGCGTGCACTTTGCTGATCCCGAGGGTGTGCCCGAGGAGCAGATCGACTCTGACAAGCTCAGTACGGGCCAACGGCCCAAAGGATGTCTTCAGCAACCCGGCCGCACCGCTTTGTTCGGAGGATTGGTCTACCCAGTCTTGGTTGAGAAGAGACGAGGGCAATGAGCGAGGTCACAGACAAGCCCATAGTCCTATCGGGCCTCACGATCCTCGACGACGGTGGAACTCACCGCAAGCGTACGCTGATTCCGGATGGGTCCTATAACCTTCATGATCTCGAGCGCTTTCTCGCCGACCATTGGGTGTTCTACTTTGAGTGTCATAAATGCGGACGCTGGCATAACTGCAAGTTTGGCGCCAAGCCACATCCTGCGAACCCCAACCGTTCAGATGATATCCAGTGTGGCGTTGTTGTTGAGGTCCTTAGGAACTTCTTGTGGGTATCGTGGGAGAAGCTGCTAACCTATGATGCCGAGGAACGCCAGCATTTCCTCGACGGTTTGTTCTACTACGTTCGGTTCATCAGTGACGCAGAGATCAGTATCGGCGGCTATACTGACCGCGACCAACTTGAATGGTGGGGACCGGAGTTTGCGCGGCGTATCTTTGCCATTATCGCGCGTCTCCGCGTAGACCTCGACCAGTTCGCGGCTGAATTCGCTACTCTGGAGGATTTTGCCGCCGGAAGCTTGTGGGTGCTCGTCGAGGGCAAGTCGGAGAAGGAATTCCTGAAGCGACTCGTTGAGTTGCGGTTCATACTCCACATCGGCGGGGTGGAGAGCTATGGGGGCAAGGGCAACGCGAAACTGAACAAGCTGTATATCACCAGTCTAAGGCGCCGGGGTTACACCGTTGTTCTGCAGGGGGATCGCCATGGAGGCAAGCGAGATAGGCTTGCACCGTTTGTCTCCGCCAGACTTGTCGAACCAGGAATGGCATTCTTGTTCAGTACTGACTTCGAGGGGTCTTTCCCACCGAGAGTGCTATGCGCGGGCCTGCTCCATGCCGGGTACAGAGTGGATGCGAGATGGTTGTACGGCGTGATGTCCAGACCACAATCCACCCCGGTCGTAGGGATAATCGAGGACAAGCTAAAGCAGCCTATAGACAAGGTCAAACTCGCCAGGTCGCTTGCAGAGGTGATCAGCTCTTGGCAGGCCGACATATACAGGCATTGCCTGGATAATGAGATCGTGCAATGGGTCTACCTGCTACGTTTCGGGAGACCCCTGGCAAAGGGGCTAGAAGACCAAGGTCTCACTGAGAGGTAGCGAGCTGACAGTGTGGCCAACGATTGCCCGGTGAGCCAAACCACAAGCTATCGTATGCTGAGGGGCCTGTCACCACTACCGGTTGTGGTGGGAGGCTTTTCTCACGTCCGTAAACGCCAACAAACTGATAGTCCTACGGAAAAGAACCAACCGTCTCGCCTCTTTTTGCTCCCGAAGAGTGACCTCGACCTCGACCTGCAGGAGTTCCTCATAGACCAGCAGGCACGCAATCGTGCTCCCAAGACCATGGCGTGGTATCGCGACGGCCCGGGCAGCCTCGCCTTCTTCCCGACCTCAGAAGGTATTGCGTCAGACCCGCGACGCCACCGCTCTTCCTGGTGGCTCTGGCCAAAACCAGCAACCCGGGAGGCGTCAGGGGTATCTATTCCGTGACTGGATCGGGTTTCAAAGGGCGCGTGTCTACTGGCTTGCACCTGGCGCAAAGTATGGGGGTCGCTCGTCGTCCCACTTTTGCCCCACCGGTCTCATCTGCCCCAGTCCGGTGACACCCTGTCGCAAGCCGTCCACATCCGCATCCACGTAGCGGGCGAACCACTCGTCGAGCATGATCCCCATCTCACGGATGCGTGAGACCTGTGCTCGGTCGTGAATCAGATTGTGCCGCTCGTCGGGATCATTGCGCAGGTCCCACAGCTCGTCGGGGCCGTCGGAGAAGCGTCGCACGTATTTCCACTCCTCGGTGCGAACCATACGAGTGTCTCCGTATTCGTCATAGATGACCACACTCTCACGGCCAGCGCTGGCTTCGCCCTGCAAGGCCGGCACGAACGAACTCCCCACCAGGTTCCGGTCGTCGGGGCAGGGCAGCTTCAGGTAGTCCAGAAGCGTGGGCATAAAGTCATAGGCGGAAACCATACCTTGCTGAACACGGCCCTGCGGGATTCTGCCCGGGTGACTCACGATGAAGGGCACCTTGATCGAGTTCTCGTACATGTTGCGCGGGCTGGTGCCGTTCCCCTTGCCCCAAAATCCGTGATGGCCGCAATTGTACCCGTTGTCGCTGGTAAAGATGACCAACGTGTCGTCGCGGATGCCCAGCCCATCCAGTCTGTCGAGAATGCGCCCCAGATTCGCGTCCATCGCTGTCACCGCTGCAAAGTACCCCTTGAGCATCTCCCGGTTGCCCAGGCAGCGGTCGGTCAACGAGGTGGCCCAGGGGTGCCTGGCCTCCTGTGGGCAGGACTCGAAGGCGCAGGGCTCGTAAGAGTCAACGATATCCTGAGGATGTCCAGTCCAGGGACTGTGAGGGGCGGTGTAGTGCACGCTCAGGTAGAGGGGCTCTTCCTGGCCAGCATGGGCCTCGAGGAACTCCAGGGCATCGTCGGTGATGGCGTCGGTCACGTAGCCTGGCTCATCCATCAATCGACCATCGCGCACCATGGGGGCGTCGTTGTAGGGACCACCGCCCTTCTGATGCACGTACCAGTGGCAGAACCCATGCTGGGGTATCTGGCTGGCGCCCAGGTGCCACTTGCCGCTGATGCCGCAGCACCAACCGTGCTCTGCGAGGACGTCTGTATAGCAGACTTCGCCTCGGATGTATTCAGCGGCATCGAGACCCACGTTGCCTTCCCGAATCCAGTCGTGTACGCCATGCTGCGAGGGGATGCGCCCGGTGAGGAAGGTGGCACGACTCGGCGAGCAAACCGGCGTGGCCACGAAAAGGTTCTGGAAGAGCATGCCCGTTGCAGCAAGCCGGTCGATATTTGGTGTTCGAATCTCTGGGTTTCCATAGCATCCCGACGCCCAGATGCCCTGGTCATCGGTGAGCACAAAGACGACATTCGGCCTCTCGTTTGCCATGACGGCAACCTCCCAGTATGCTAGATGTGCGACTCGCAAACCTCTTATACTCGGATTGTGTATCCAGCGCAAGACCCGCCTGGCGCCCCATCTGTTGCCCAACGGCCGCTCTCAAAGCAGGCGTATGCGAGCGAGTTGCACTGAAGGCCATGCCCCGGTTACAATGGCCTTGATAAGTGGCAGCGGAGGCGTCAGTTGAGCGACAGACAAGGGGTCGGTAGACTCGGAGAGGACCTGGCCTGCGCTTCCCTGACCAGGCGCGGCTACCAGATCGTAGAGCGCAACTGGCGCTGCCCTCGAGGCGAGATCGACATCGTGGCTCGCGATGGGGAGTGCTGGGTCTTTGTCGAGGTCAAGACCAGGCGCGGGCATAGCGCGGGCCTGCCAGAGGAGGGGCTCACCCGGCGCAAGGCAGAACGACTCACCGAACTCGCCCAGGTCTACTTGCACGAGCACGCTCTGGGACCAGTTGACTGGCGCATCGACTTGGTGGGCATCCAGCTTGACCGGCAGGGCCGGGTTGAACGTCTGAACGTCGTGCCCTGTGTGGTGACGGATTGAGGGGAGTGACAGGTACGAAGGCGGAGAGCGGACCCAAGTTGCTGGTCATCGTGGGGCCGACGGCCGTTGGCAAGACCGCGCTGTCCATTCGCCTGGGCCAGGCCCTTGATGGCGAGATAATCTCGGCCGATTCGCGTCAGATCTATCGCCACATGGATATCGGCACCGCCAAGCCTACCAGCGATGAGCGAGCGCGAGTGCCCCATCACTTGATCGATGTGGTTGACCCCGACCAGGTGTTGACCCTGGCGCAATACAAGCGACTGGCCGCTGAAGCCATACAGGACGTCTCGTCCCGGGGCAAGCTGCCGATTCTGGTTGGCGGCACGGGGCTCTACGTGCGGGCAGTGACCGAGGGATGGACCGTTCCCGAGGTGCCTCCCGACGGCGCTCTCCGCCAGCGCCTGCGCGAGGAGGCAGAGCGCCTTGGACATCAGGCACTCCACGCGTCCCTTGCCAGGGTGGATCCCGTGGCGGCAGATCGCATCGACCCGCGCAACGTGCGCCGGGTCATCCGCGCTTTGGAGGTCCATCATCAGACGGGGATACCCATCTCTCGCTTGCAGCGCAAGCGCCCGCCGGGATACGCTCTGCTCAAGATCGGCCTGACCATGCCTCGACCGGGTCTCTACCGGCGCATCGATGCGCGGATCGATCACATGATAGAACAGGGCCTGAAAGCAGAGGTGCGTTGGCTCCTCTCGCGCGGCTATGACTATGACCTGCCCTCCATGTCTGCCTTGGGCTACCAGGAGATTGGCCAGTACCTGCGCGGGCAACTGAGCCTGGAGGAAGCCGTCGCCCTCATCAAGCGAAACACGCGGCGTCTTGTGCGAAAGCAGCATAACTGGTTCCGATTGACCGACAGGAGCATCCATTGGTTCGACTGCATGCCACTTCAGGAACCCTCGCTGCACGAGCTCGTCCGCGCGTTCATGGGGGATGGATGACTCCCGTTCCCTTGGTAACCGAACATGTCCTATTCATCTAGGTCCAGAGGTCCCAGGTCGGGCAAGCGCTCGGTGTGGATCGTCCTGGCTGTTTTCGCAGCCCTGGCTGCGCTGGGCACGTTTCGCTGGCTGCAGAATCCCAGCGGGCCCAGGGCAACGACGGCAGCCCTGCTGGTGACCAACGGCGAAGCCACGGTGATCCGGGCCGACGCGAACGCTGAGCCTCCGCTCCAGCAGGGCGAGACTACTGCTCTGCGGCGTGGCGACGAGGTGAGAACGGGACTAGGTTCGGCAGCTACGCTGACCTTCGCGGGAGGAGAGACTATTGAACTGGGCAGCGAAACACATCTTGCCCTCTTGGATCTCTGCTTAACTCCCGTGGCCAGGGCGGTAGCCGTGGTCCTCTCCCTGAACGAGGGCAAGACCCTTACGCACATACCTCACGCCCTGCTGCAAGGCGCAAGCTTCGAGATCGAAACGAGGGTAGCCACGGTACGGGCTCGCGGCACAGAGTTCCAGTGCAATGCGACGAGAGAGTGCACCTATGTGGAGGTGTTTGACGGCGTTGTGACTGTATCCATGGGAGAGCAATCGGTTGAACTGGAGGCCGGCCAGAGCCTGCAGGCATGCCTGGGCGAGTCTCTGGTTCCAGTCGCCTCGCCGCGGTCCTCTCCTCCCGAAGCCACAACTGTTGCGGCGACCGAACCAGGTCTCCCACCGACCCTCACCGATTCCGAGAAGACTCTCTTTCCCCCCGTCCTGACCCCAACGCGACCCGAGGACCTGTTCCAGCTCTATACGGTGCGAAAGGGCGACACCCTTTACAGCGTCGCTGCTCGGTTTGGCGTATCTTGGGAGGCCATCTGGGCAGCCAACAAGGATCGATTGAGCAGCCCAGAGATGATTCGAACCGGGCAGGAGCTGCGCATCCCCAAACCCTAGCCGCCGCCAGCCTACCCCCGGAGGATGAGTGGCAGCATCAGCCGCTCTCCGCCCGGGGCCGGGACGCCGGAAGGTAAGGAGGCGCTTTCGCTCACATTGCCTGCCAGGTCTTGAATGCGAAAGCGAAGCAGCGTGGTGGGCTCTGGCGAAGCGGAGAGTTCTACAGGCAGAGTGATGCCCGACGATGCCGTGAGGGTGATGGGCTGCCACGGCTCCCAGGTAGCACCCCCATCCAGCGACGCCGCCCACGCCGCGCTGGCCGTGTCCAACCCCGAGATGGCGTCCTGAACCACGACCGAATCTGTCTGATGCCCCGACCATTCTGGCGCGGTCACGTCCAGTTTGACGGTCACGGTGCAGTCACTGGAATTGCCCCAGACATCCAGGAAGCGGACGATCACGGTCTGAGGTCCCTCCACGCTCCGCACCTGCCAGGTCAAGGGTGAGGTCAGCGACTGGGGCGCGTCAAAGACAGCGACCCGGTCCAGGTACAGGTCGCCGCTGCCCAGGAACTCTATACGGAACTCCAGCCCGTCTTCTTCCGGTCCATCGCAGGTGGGCCACTCGTTCCCGTAGGCCAGTTCGAGCCGAAACTCCTGGTAGACATAGTCTTGAGCAAAATCGGTGCCGAAAAGTGGCCGCGACGCATATATGCGGCGTCCCTGGTCGTCGGCCACGTCCAGATTGGCCAATTGCACCGCTGCTGAACTGTTCGGGTTCTTGAGCCGGAAGTAGACTTGATAGTCTCTCTGGAGCTCAAGCTCACAAGTGTAGGGGCCATGCCAGTACCCAGCGGTATCTCCCACCCGGCCGACACGAGCCCAGCCGTTGAGCGCGTCGGTGTCGGTGATGACCTCCCCGCTATTCTCTTGCTGACGTAGCTCCTCTCCCTCCCAGATCCAGCTGAACTGTACAGCCACCGCGTTGGTACTGGTGAGGGCGAACGAGACCCACGTGGAATTGCTCCACGCGGGCGCAGCGACCGAACCATCGGGGCCTACCACCGGAGGCGACACCTCGACGCCGGAATAGTAGTGCTTCAGGATGTCCACATAGCTGTAGCCCTCCTCGGCGAGGACCCGGGCCCCGTGTTGACACATGCCCACTCCGTGGCCATACATGGTTTCGTGGCCGCAAGGGCAGGGCACCGAACGACAGTAGGGCAGGTCTCCGCCCCAGACCTCGCTTGCGTCGCGGGTGTGCCCGTCACAATGGGCGAAAAAGAAGGCATAGATGACACTGCCCCCGTACCTGGCCACGACGCCGTGGGTGTCATCCACCGCCTGATCCGTCGTGTCGTAGTGGGTCGCGTTCCAGACCTGGCAATGGGTCGTGGTGCAGACGTCGGCACCCTCCCCAAGGTGGGCGGAACGAGTGGAGGCATAGCTGCGCGCGGCCACCGCCTGGGCCCGCAGTGCCTCGGTGGGCCAGTAGGGAGGCATCTCGTGGGGCACCACGCCTTTCAGGTATTCGTCCATGGACAAGAGGACCACGGTGTCGTCGGGCATGAGGACGCGTATGGTTGCCGGTGGGTCGGCTACCGAGGAAAGCCCGTAGCTCCGTGCCAACGTTGCTCCTTCGCCCTCGTCAAGTGGCTCTTGGGATGGCCTAATCATCTTTTCGTCGATGATCGCAGCTTCCTCGGGGCTAGGACTCTTGGGGATCATCTCAAAATCGAGCGTCGCCTGGCTCGCACCGTCCAGTTTCCGGTGACTGTGTGCTATTCCGACATAGCCTCCGGCCTCTGCGCGCACTTTGTAGCTGCCCGTGGGCAGGGACAGAAGGTAGCGCCCTGCCTGGTCGGTGGTCACAGACTGCCCGGCTGCGCTTATCCTGGCCCCCGAAACCGGAAGGCCAGTGCCCATGTTCGAGACCAGACCAGTGAAGCCGCTGGAGTTGGCCCTCACGCTTCTTTTGATCACGGGCAGGGCACAGAGCGCGATCAGCGCGATCGCGAACGAGGCAGCCCAGACGTCTTTTCTCATCATGGCGACCTATCTCGTCCTGGTGCAGGCTTTCCCAGATGCCACGCGGTGGGCCCGGCGCGTGGGCTCGGGCAGACGGTAGCCACCGCCGCAGCGCAGGACGGTGTCGATGGCAGTGGGCAGGCTCACACGATGACCGACGGACACAAACACTGGCTTGACCCGCGTGCGCGTGCGCACCACGGCGCCAATGGTCTCCTCGCCATCTCGCAGCCAAGTGCGACTTCCACGATCGAGGCCCGGCTCCTGGTAGGTGCCGCAGAGGCGCGATTTGGCGCACCCGATGGCGGGATGATCGAGCAGTACGCCTATGTGGGTGGCAATCCCCATGCGCCTCGGGTGAGCGTAGCCCTGCCCATCAAAGATCAATACGTCGGGAATGTGCGTCAAGGTGGCCAACGCATCGAGGATGGCCGGCGCCTCGCGAAAGGATAGCAGGCCAGGCACATAGGGAAAGGTTGCTGGACGCTCGGCGCAAGCCTGCTCAATCAGCTCCAGTTGCGGCAGCGTCAGCACGACCACTGCCGCGCGGGCCAGACCATCCTTGATTCCCACGTCGATGCCCGCCACCGTCTCGAGAGGTCCGTGGCGGTCAGTCAGGTCGATGTGTCGCGCGAGCTCCCGCTGAAGGGAGATCCCTTCCCTTGGAGACAGGTCCCAGGGGTGTGGCCGAGTAGGCACGAGCACGGATCTACTCCTATGGTCGATCGCAGGCGCTTTTCAAGCAGCGTTCTTGTTGGCGTTCCCGGCCAAGTTCCTGCCAGCCCACGACTCCCCACCCTTCGGCAGCCGGCGCTCCTGGTGATGACATCCACGATCAGCCCTCTCACAATAGGTTATCGCCAGATTGGAGCGAAAGCTTGAGCCTGGGCACAGAGCTGGTGCAAACGCTCACACCACCTCTTGCCACTCGACCCTTGCCGCGAGGTGAGGAGGTGTGCCAACCTGGGAGAGAGCTCGGGCGGGAACCACGTCGTGGCC
>SDBU01004537.1_pt1 | contig 17020 bp, 17 predicted proteins | sample 2277071 | NCBI WGS metagenome assembly SDBU01 (sample SAMN10397929, study PRJNA504765) | marine sediment metagenome | isolation source: marine sediment core GS08_GC12, 126 cmbsf | place: Arctic Ocean: Gakkel Ridge, Loki's castle | collected 2008 | reverse complement strand
CTGTATCTACAAAATAATAAAAAGTATATAAGCCAAAAAACCTTTTGTGTGTATAGTCCGAGTAATAAAATGGATTGGAAAAATGAGGCACAAAAACATGTGCTTTGCCGCTTTTTTTGAGAACTCTGACCATCTCTCGTATTAAATCTTCAAAATTTTGTATATGTTCAAGTACACTTCTACAATGAATCTCATCAACCGAATCATCCGGCAAAAAAAGCAAGCCGTTCTCCATATCGGCAACTATGTCAACATTCGGCAAGTCCACTTTATCAACAGTAACCCTGCCCTAGCGTTTTTTCTTGCCGCAACCTAATTCGATAATTACAGGGTTTCGGCTATTAATAAGCTGTTCTAAATTAATTTTAATAGAATAATCCACCAATATGCCTTAACTATATCTGAAATGCCATGTAGCATTTGAGCAAGTTCAGTTTTAACTGGATTCCAAGGCGGTATTATACGGTGATTTCCCATTTCATGCAACAACTTGAGCATTTTGCCCAGATTTTTCTTGTATGGGTTAGTTTTGTCTGCTATTTTATTTAACTGGCAAGTTATAAAATTTGATACCAATTATTTTGATTATGAAAATAAATTGTTCAATCTGTGTTAGCATCATAACACCGTCTTATAATCAGGGTAAATATTTAGAACAAACAATTCAGTCAGTTCTAAATCAAACATATAGTAACATTGAATATTTGGTTGTTGACGGTGGCTCTACAGATAACAGTGTTGATATCATTAAAAAGTATGAAGAAAATATTTCCTATTGGATTAGCAAACCCGATAATGGCCAAGCTGACGCGATCAATAAAGGACTTAAACTTGTAAAGGGTGATCTTGTATGTTGGGTAAATTCAGATGATATTTTATACCCTCATTATGTTGCCGATCGTGTTCAGCAATTCAAAGAAAATCCAAATGTAGATATGATTTACGGTGATGTTGAGAAGGGACCTGATCCATCCATAAGGCGGCTTCGTAAAGGAAAGCAAACAAGTATCAAGGATATGCTTAAAAATGCCAAATGCCCGATTCCTCAACAATCGGCTATGTGGCGGCGCAGCGTTATGGAAAAAATAGGTTATTTGATTCCTCAGTGGCATGTTATTTTGGATCGTGAATATTTTATACGAACGGCTGCTAACTGCTTGATAAAGTATATACCTGGCGCGGTCGCCTTTTTCCGAAATCACGAACATTCAAAATCTGTGGCGGGAAAGTTGAAGTGGGCCGACGAATTGCCTAAGTATTACGAAATGGTTTTTAACGACAATATATATCATTTGTCGCCGAAGCTACTGTCAAATAAGAATAAGTGTTTGTCAAAAATATATCTAAAGTGCGCCAGAATGCTTGCAAAGGCTGGGGAAAAACGTGCAGCTGAAGACTTTTTCCTTCGATCAAAGAATGCGAGTTTTTATAATTATATATTAGATCGTTATTTAAAACTCCATTTTTAGAAACCACCTAAATTATTTTCAAAATGAAATTTATGGTTTTCGACAAGCTTGGAAATAATTACCTTTTCATCCTCACAGTGGAAAGATACTTGAACCATGGAGCGCTGTAGCTGCCCTTTTCAATCAACTCAAGGATATATCTTGCGATTTTTACGCTGTTGAATTCACTATGAACATAATGCATACCGGCATCCGCTATTTTTTTTCTTTCTTCATCGTGATTGAGGTACCAATCTGCAAGTTCAAAAAATTCTTCAATAGTATCAAAATATCGAAGGTGCAACTTATCTTTGTATAACTGATTGCAACCCTCAAATCGTTTTGCCATTACGAAAGTTCCGCAGGCAAGATACTGTATGAGTCTGTCAGAATGGCAAAATTTTACCGAACCGTAAGCGTTTACATTAACCCCTATGCGTGCACCGCTGATAGCGTACAGGTAGTCAATGCCTCCGATTTGCGGTCTTCCGAAACAGCCATAGAGACCGCAATTACTTCGTTTAGAAAGCTCGGTAACAAATCTTTCCCTGAAATCCTCGCTTGTATCGGCATGATGTTTTGCTGTTCCGGTCCATAGAATATCCGTTTTCCACTCTTCTGAAACCTGATATCGGTAGTCAATGTCAGGATCACAATAATTGGGCATAAAAATGCAATAAGGCACACCTGCATCCCGATAGTCCTGTAGCCACTGGCCGTCATTAGTAGCTGTCAGTATATCAAAATGCTTCGCTGTTTCTATCCTGCCGGGATTCAGTTTGGGCCATGGGTCTCCGTCTCCACCGACCAGGACAGCCTTTGGTATAACTTCTCTTAGCCGATTGACTGATATTCGGTCAAAGTATCTTGGAAATCCCCCTATAATAACAATATCAGGTTCATAGTTTTTTGCAAAATTTGATAATATGTTGTCAGCCTTTTTTTTATAAAAAAAACTCGAGAATTTTCTGCTTTTTAATGGGCTCAATTGCCTAATAATGTTGTTATGAGAAAAACAGCGAACATCATTGCCAAGTCGAATAAATCCTTTAGCCAGCTTTGGAACTTGATCCAGAAACATTTTTACAGATTTATAACTTGTTTCTGAGATTATCATTATTTTTTTCATAACATCTATTTCTTTATGATAATAAGTTTAGTAAGTAATCTTGAATTTAGAAGTTGCACAAAGAGAAACCTTATTAAACAAAAGATACTGACAGAATTATATTTAAAGACAATTAAAAAGCGATATTTTAAAAAAGTTTCATTTTTTTTTGCTGGGCTCAGATAGATTCTGGGGACTAATCTCTGAAAGCTGCTATCATAAATATTCTTTTTTATCTTATTTATTTCCTGCTCTTTTTAATGTATGAGTCCATTGGATATCGCAGAAATTTTCTTATCTTCTTGCGGATTTGCTTAGCTAATGTATGAGATTTATAATTCCACCTAAAAAAATAAGATAAATTCTCCCATGTTGTCGCTGGCGGCAAACTGCTGTATTCGAGAAAGTATTTTCTTGCATTCGCATAAGCATCAAACAGCATTTTTTTCCTGCCCGATATGCCGGAAGCAATCGAAATACTCCCGGAGTGAGCAAAAAAATGTGCCAGCGGTTCGGGAATATAAGCATATTTGGGGTAATCCATCGCCGTCAATAGAAAAAGCAGAAGGTCTTCTCCCACACCGGAATTTTTGCCATATATACCACTTGCCCCGGGAATTTCCGGTAAAAGATTTTTCAAGACATCTTTCCGCCTGAAAATTGCACAGCCTGGAGAAATGGGACCCTTAATTTCCATTAAGTATTTAATAATATCGCTGGTAGCACCAAAACCTGCAGGATGCTTAAATCCGATTTTAGTTTCATCTTTGTCTGCATAGTGAAACGTTGCATTGGAGTAAACAAACCCTACATCATCGTGCAACAGTTCGACGGTTTTTTCGATAAATTCCAGGTCTATCCAGTCATCATCATAGTTAATATGAATTATTTCACCGGTCGCCTGCTCAATGCCATCCCGCCAGCAGACAATAGGACCTTTGTCTTCTTCACGGCGTATATAGCAAACTTTATTCTTATATTTAGATACAACTCCCGGCGTATTATCTGAACTGCCATGGTCGCATACAATTACTTCGCAAAGGTATGTCTGACCAATCGAACTTTCGATCGCACGATGCAGAAGATTAGCACGGTTAAATGTAGGAATTACAATCGATACAGTCTTTATTTTTGTTTCCATTCACGCAATACCTTTTTCAGAAGCTCAACATCAGCAACCAGTGAGTCGGGGTTTTTTTCATTTATCCCCTGAAAGTGAAGCTTTTTATTAGTTAATCTTGCAATGTGCCGCGCAATATCTATTATTCGTCTTCCTTCACCAGAACCGATATTGATAATTCCCTTAAAATAATTACAGGCCAGATGAAAAACACAATCAATTACAGTTTCTGCATCGACTATATCCCTTATACAATCAGGATTAACAATATTCATAATTCCATTTTTCGGTACAGCCTCTATTTTTCGGCGCAATGTTGGGACAAGATATGGTTCTTTCTGAGTAACACTTGTAAAACTGAAAATTCTGCCAATGCAGTAAGGAATCTTATACAGTTCTAATATTGGAATGGATATCTGTTCTGCCAGCAGTTTTGTCATTCCATAAACAGTTACAGGTTCTTTTACACTGTTTTCGTTCAAAGGGTTAATACTTCCGACAGACTGGTTTTTGTATATATGACTTGTTGAAGCAATGAAAAGCCAGCAGGAAGTCTGTGCTTTAATAATTTCCCTGCAAATATAATATGTCCCTATGGCATTTACTTCATAAGCCTTCAATGGGTCATCCCGAACTTCTGCCACGGGAACAATTGCCGCAAAATGGAAAAAATAGTCAAAACTATACTTGTTAAACCATCTGTGTAGTGATTCAGGGTCTGTTATATCGCTACCGTAGGGTGTTGCCATTATGTTTTGTTTTTGGAGTCTTTTTGAAATTATACTTCCCAAAACTCCCTTGTGCCCCGTAAACCCAACGTGCTTACTTTCAAGGAAAGTATAGTCCTCGAAAGGTGGTATAAACGAAGGTTGATTAAAAAACTGCTCACGCATCATATTAAATTTTCATTGACCGATTCTAAGATGGCAGATATTAATAAATTGATTCTTTCCTCGTTTAACAGCTTTGAATGGCAACCGATAAATATCCCTTGTTCGTGAATGATTTGGGCGCCGGTGAAAGGGGCCATACTTAAATCCACATTAAACAATTTTGTAGCCGGCTGAACGGCCATGTTTCCGGAAACAATGGGTCTTGTATCGATTCCACAAGCCATTAGTTTGACTATTAACGCTTTTTTATCAACATTCAGCTTAGGATTTATCAGGAAAGGAAATCCAAACCAACAGGGATCGGTACCTTGCGATGCTCTTGGAAAAATGAGTTGTTCTTTCCATAATGGATGTGAGATGAAAACCTTCCGTATATTGTTAAAATTGGCTCTTCGACTTGTATTCATTTCTTCCAAGCGTTTTATTTGTTCCAAACCGAAAGCGGCCTGAATTTCCATAGGCCTGAGATTATATCCCATATTTACAAAGAGAAATCTAGGATCGATATGACTGTTGTGAGTTTCAAGTTCTGACCTGTTACTTAACTCTCTACTCCAGCCATGCGTTCTAAGACATCTTAAAAGGTCCACATCTTCTTGTGATTTTGTTACCACCATGCCCCCCTCGATTGTAGTCATATGGTGGGAAAAATAAAAACTGAAGGTTCCAAAATCTCCTATGGTTCCAAGATAATCATTGCTATATTTCGATCCGAGTGATTCACATGTATCTTCAACCAAAATAAGGCCATGTTTCCTGACAAGCCCAAGCAATTCGTCCATAACCGTAGAATTGCCTAATACATGCACCATCATAATGGCCTTGATATCGTGTTTTTTCAGGGCTAATCGTAGTGAATCAATTGAAACATTAAGTGTCTCAGCGTCGGTATCAATCAATACAGGAATCAAACCAGTTTGAACAATAGGCCACAAAGACGTCGGCCAGCAAACCGCAGGAATTGCCACTTTGTCCCCCGCCCTCAAATGTATTTTTCGCATAGGATTCGTCAGTGCCGAGAAAACCAATAAATTTGCCGAAGAACCGGAATTCGTCATTATTGAATATGGCACATTCAAAAAATCCGAGAACTTTTTTTCAAATTCCCTTACCTGCGCCCCCATGGTGAGTTGGCCGCTTAATAGAATTGATATGGCTCGCAAGATTTCCTTGTTATCGTAACTTGAATCAACAAGGGGAAATAATATATTTTTTTCTCCCATTGTAGGAACACTCCTGTAATCTTATAGTTTCATCTATCGTGTTTCAATATTTTCAGCATCAGATACAATATATTTATGTTTCTAAAAAGTACTGCCAATAATATCCATTATTTGCCTTATTCTTGCAGAAAAAGTGTGCTGTTTCCGGCCAGGGGTCGCCATCGCCACCAATAATAACCGCATTAGGGGCAGCCTGTTTCATTTGTTCAACTGTATCGCTGTTGAGGATTTTGGCGAAACTTGTGCAAATAAGGTCTGGACCATAATATCTGATTTGATCCGACAGCAGTCTGTCAACGCGGGACTTAAAGAGCTTAACAGAAAAAGTTTTGCTTTTTAAAGGGCTTAGTTCGCGGAATGCTCTGCTATAGCTGAAGATTTCGACATCGTGGCCAAGGCGAATAAAGCCTTTGCCCAATTTTGGTATTTGGTCCACGAATACTTTTTTTGACTGATATTTTATGTCAGCAACAATATAAATTCGTTTTGGCTTATGCACATGGCACTCCTAAGCATTTACGATTACAACTCTTTCATAACCAGATGTTTTCGCAAAAATGCTTATATTCTCTTTCCGATGTTTTTCGGAGTATATTCTATTTCCCTGAAAACTCCCACACTTACTTCGGCAGCAATTCTTTATTAATCAAATAGTCCGCAAACATTTTAGCTTTAAGTTTTACGCCTTCAGCATTAACATGAATACCATCAGTAAAATATATTTTGTCTTTAGGAAAAACGTCGGCAAAATCAAAAATATTCACCTGCATCTTTTGAGACAGTGACTTTAAAACCTGGTTCATCTCGTCATATGCCAAAACATATTCCTTGCAACTTACTATGGGACTATCATCGAAATTTGGACAATAGGCGAACGTAGCAATGACAGTTTCTATTTCTCGAAACTGCGCTATTGCAATTATGTTTTCAATATTACGCCTGAAATATTCAGGCTTGTTTGTCATTAGCATCTTTTCGGCGCTCACCTGCTTAAAAATACCTGCAGGATATCTACTTCCCGCCTTTTGGTTAAAAAACTCAATGGAATAATTTGTTTCCGGAGTTTTTTTAAGACTTCTTTCAAGTGTGGAATGTGGTTTTACAATGCCCAACCTAATCATCAAGTACCTCATAAGAGTGCTGTACTCCAATATGTTGGGCATAGACATTGAAGGCGCAGTAGATGCACCTGAATTGTCACCTTTGTAAGCATCACGAGGCCAAATAAATCTCACCAAAATATCATTGACGCCATGGTATATTATTATCATATCAGGATCCAAATCGAGCACGCGGAGTTCAAAGTTAATCAAAGATTCCCAGCTCGCATATGCCCCCACGCCGGCATTTACAACATCAATATTTTTATAACCTCGCTGTTGCAGTTCTCTCTCAAGAAGATTTGGATATGACATTTGGTAGTTTTTCAGACCCGTGGTGTATGTGGTAGAACCGCCTAAACAAACAATCCTAAACTGCCCTTCGGGTTTGGGCAATACAATCTCGTCCCCTCTGTAACCTAAAGAATTATGCTTGTTTTCGCCTTTTTTAAAACCTGGCGTAGGATAATGACCTAAATATCTGTGAACCGACCATCTTGGCTTAATATTTGTATATTTTTTCTCTAACTGCTTTATAGAAGCATATTTTAAGACATGCCGTTCTCCTGCAAAATTGCATATCCAGACTCTCATACCTATTTCCAAAACGACAAATGTAAGACCAACAGAGCATATAAGCAGCAATAACTTCCGGACTTTCTCTTTCAAACGAGGAAATCTGTCATTGGTGTTGGAAACCATAGGCATCTCTGATATCTCTCTAAATGTTACCTACTTGAACAAAGCGTTAGACACAAAGAATTTTCAGCTTTTAAGTACAATTGGTGTAAAACGTTGCTCCTAAATCTGATATTTAACTTGCCACCCCGCGAATAATAATCATCCTTAATTTATTTTATCCTTATAAGCTATAGTTGATATTATTTGCCTTTTGTATCCAGGTTCTCCACGAACCGCAAATACTTCATTTTTTAACGAGGGATTCAAGTTTGTTCAACTCTTTAATGGCCTCGTTGAAATGACCGATATTCTCTATTCCCAGCCAATATTCTTCGATACGATATGCGCCAATATGGCGTTTTTTCTCTAATAGCTTATTCGCAAGGTCAGGCATTGTAAAAAATGTATTATCCGGTACGAAGTCGATAACAGAAGCATCTAATACATAAATTCCCGTACTCACATTAAATACCGTACTTGGTTTTTCAACAATGCCACAAAGCTTGGCACCTTCAAGCTTTAAAACTCCAAAAGGCAACTTATGTTCGTATATTCTATATCCAATAGTTATGCAATATTTGCCCTTCTTATGATAATTAATCATCTTTGAAAAATTTAGTTGAGTGAAAATATCACCATTCATCAAAATGAATTCTTCTCCGTCGCCAAAACAATCCCGCATTAAAGACAAAGGCCCTGCTGTACCTAAAGGCTTTTCTTCATCAACATATTTTACAGAAAGGCCGAATCTTGCTCCATCAGCGCAAAAGGCCTTTATCAGTTCGCCTTGATAGCCAACTGATATAATAACTTCTGTTATGCCAAACTTTTTGAGATTCTTTAGAATAATCTCAAGAATTGGCTTCTCAGCAATAGGCAATAAAGGCTTTGGAATTGAAAATGTTAAAGGCCGCAGCCTGGTACCTTTGCCGCCAGCTAAAACTACAGCTTTCATCTATATACCTCAGACTCTATATTTATCAGGATCGTAAAAACCGGGATTACTTTTAATAAAACTGATTGTCTCTTCAAGGCCATGAGACAATGAGACCTTTGGTAACCATCCCAATACGTTTCTTGCCCTTGTATTATCCGCGCACAATCTTTCCACTTCACTGTGCGCTGGACGAACCCTTTCTTTATCGTGCTCTACAACTATATCTCGTCCGACGAGCGATATTATTTTTCTTATTAAATCTTCAATTGAAATCTCCTGCCCGGATCCAATATTAATTTCCATACCAACTGATTTTTCCGATTCTGCTATTTTAATAAAGCCTTCTGCTGTATCTGTAACAAATGTAAAATCTCTTGTAGGAGTTGTATTACCCAATGTGAGCCTATCTTTCGTTAAAGCCTGTGAAATAATAGAAGGGATGACAGCTCTGTCGGATTGACGCGGCCCATAAGTATTGAAGGGCCTTATCACAGCAACCGGCAAATCAAAGGAATGATAGAAGCTCAAAGCAATGGCGTCAGCGGCGATTTTACTCGCAGAATACGGAGATTGAGGTTGTTTGGGATGATCTTCATTTATTGGAACATATCTTGCCGTTCCATAGACTTCGCTCGTGGAAGTTTGGACCAGTTTCTCTATACCTACATCTCTTGCCGCCATTAATACATTCAACGTCCCAATGGTATTTGCTTCGATTACTTCCTGGGGATGTATATAGGAGTATGGGATTCCCACTAATGCGGCTAAATTAAAAATGATATCTACGCCATCCATCGCTTTAACTACGGTTTCCAATTCTCTAATGTCACCATAAACAATATCCATCTGTTTTCTAATATCGTCAGAGAAATACTTAATAAAGCCCTCGTCAGCTCTTGAAGTATATCGCACAAAAGCCCTGATCTTAGCTCCGAGTTCAAAGAGGCGCTCCGTAAGATGAGACCCAATGAACCCCCCCGCGCCTGTTACCAAAACTTTCTTCCTGTCCCATGCAAACATTTCAAATTTCCTTTTATTCCCTAATTACATTGTGGTCAGATGCCAGCTTTTCCCAAAGATATACAATATCACTTCTCGCAGTCAAATAAAAAATTGCTTCAAGGAGCATTCGCTTAGAATGAACCATTTAAGGCATTAGCTTAAACTATTTTTCTTATGATTTGTTTTTTGTATTCAGGGTCATCTGGATTAGAAGCATGTTTCATTGTACTATTGCGGCCCATGCTCTTTAGCTCTAAGGGCGTTTCTTTTCTCAAGAAGCATTCATACTCCCCGCTAATATGTCCAATGTCAACGGCCTGGTATCCTTTCTTGCATAAATCGTAAGCCAAAACAGTCGCGGCTGGTCCAAGAGCAACTAATAGAAGATTGTCTGGATTAATATCATCAAAAGCAGATAAAATCTGATCATATTTATTAAATGCATTTTTGACGGGACAGAAGATAATCCGTGATATTGATTTGGCCCCATCTAATATATCATTAGCCACTCCGAGCCGTGCTTCTTGGCTCTCAAGTAATATTACATCTCTGTTTTTCCATATCTCCTTTAATTTTTTAAAATAGGTGCAGCATTTCTGGTAGTATTCGTCTGTTTTGTTGAAATTCAAATAGTACCTGTTAAAAAACGCATTGTAGTAAACACGGTTCATATTGAGATAAGAATATGTCATTTGGCGCTTTTTAGACATATATTTTCTCCAGAACTTTCTTGTGTAAGGTACATAACAATCCAACGAGCCAAAACAATCAGGTAAGCCAATCAGTAAATTCGGGATATCTGACGAGATTACTTCTTTCAGTCTGTCGGCCAAGCCTTCAGAGGGGTCGTGGAAAGATATTCTACTGTATCTCATACAACTGAACTCTCCATCCCCAAAACGAGATATAGAACATTTGTCATTTACGATTTTGTCCAGCGTCTCTTCTATACTTTTGATTTGTGGCATTTGTATGTCAGCGCTGCCGTGTTTAACCTTGTCGTAAATCTCGTAAGGCAGATTATCCAACTTGTATTGAATTTCCTCAAGCCGTTTATGAGTTTTGCTTGAATAGAACACCTTTTTCTTGAAACGCTCTAATTCTTTTCTGATTTTTTTAAGTATCATAGCTTGGCCTTAAAATTACGGAACATGGCTTATTTTTCTGTCATTCTAACAGCGTATATGTATCCGGTTCTTGATTTTCTTGAGCCTATTTTTGTTTGAGCCACAAAGCCGTTTTCAGTAAGGATTTCTATCAACCCGTCGGGTTTCTGGAAATGATATTCCATTAACACTACGTCTATCTGTCCGAAAAGACCTTCTTCATTAAGCCTTTCGAATATCTCAAACTCTGCTCCCTCGCAATCGCACTTAATGATTATATGTTTGTTCTTATTGTTAGCTATAATAGAACCTATTTCTTTTGCCGCATCCTTGATGACAACTGTTTCTTTGCTTATATTTTTTGCGCCTTTGCAAACATCGTGAGTGGTACTCATACCGCCGGTTGCTTCAGCCCTATATGGCAGCTCCAGCGTTATCTCTGCTTTGCCAAGGCCGAAGTTAAAAGCATTTATCTTTTCGCTCAGTTGCGGATTAAGTCCCAGATTCTTTTTTGCCAACTCAAACGTCGGTTTAAACGGCTCGTAGGCGTATACCCTTTTTATGTTTTCATCGGCTGCAAAAAGTAAAGACGCTGCTGCTCGATTCATACCAATGTCAATTAGTACCGATTCCTTTGCAATATTTAAGTTATACTCACTTTTGACGAAGACCTCTTTAATTAGATATAATGGGTGGTCGGCTTTATCTGAAATATCCATGCGAACACCATGCGGCGTAGTTATAATGTCGCCGTCTATTCTGAATCCAAACTCCAGAAGTTCTCTCCGCCGCCTTTTTCTATCTGCCAGATCGTACCTGATTTTTTTTCGCCACCTTTTTAGAGGTACAAAACAGCACAAAAAGTTGACCAGCGCCTTTGTTATAGCAAGCCCCTTATCCATGATTCTTCCTATCGAGCGTTTTTCTCAAAACTACATGTCTTCAGCAAAAGTGAGATAGAATTAGCTTTCGGTTAGCAGACGATTCTTGCTTCTGTTCTTGAGATTCTACCGTTATATTTCTTTCGCTCAAGTATTGTTTGGCTTCCGGTCCAGTACCGGTATAGACTCCTCAGATATCCTTCAAGCCTCAAAGGCCGGTTCTTAGTAAACACAATATTACTCATCATTTTCTCCATATCTTACTGGCCCAACGAGTTGCTGTTCTGTTAATACTCAAGCTGAACGCTTGAGAAAGTGCTTGATCTCCATTACGACTTTCTCTATCTGTTCTTGAGTTAGTTCGGCGAACATCGGCAGAGAAACAAGCTCCTTGGCACATCTTTCGGCCACGGGAAAGCTGCCCTTACTATAGCCCAGTGGTTTGTACGCATCCTGCAAATGGAGCGGAACGGGATAATGAATCCCACAGAAAACGTCGTTTTCCGCCAATGCCGCCATGAATGCATCGCGATTTTGTGTGCGAATTACATAGAGATGGTAGACATGTTTGGCATAGCTGGCTTCTTGCGGTGTAATTATGCCATTGAAATTCGCCAGAAGCTCGTTGTATAGATGAGCATTTTTCCTGCGAGATTCATTCCATTCGTTAAGGTATTTCAGTTTCACACTTAAAACAGCCCCTTGAAAGCCATCCATACGAGCATTCCAACCTATTATAGAGTGATAATATTTTTCCTTCTGGCCGTGATCCCGGAACATTCGCATATTTTCGGTTAGTTGGGTGTTATCTGTTACAACAGCGCCAGCTTCGCCATAGGCACCGAGATTTTTCCCCGGATAGAAGCTAAAGCATCCGACATCGCCGATTGAACCAGCTGATTTACCTTTGTATTCAGCACCATGCGCTTGACATGCATCTTCGATAACGAATAGGCCTTTGGCCTTTGCAATTTCCATAATAGGGTCCATATCAGCGGTCTGGCCGTAAAGATGAACGGGAATAATAGCTTTGGTCCTTGGTGTAATGGCCTTTTCAATCAGTTCGGGATTTATGTTGTACGTTTGCTCGTCGATGTCAACAAACACCGGCTCGGCACCGGAAAAACTAATAGCTTCAGCTGTGGCGATGAAAGTATTTGGCGCGGTTATTACTTCATCACCTTTGCCCATTCCCAATCCCTGGATAGCTGCCCAAAGTGCTGCTGTTCCGCTTCCAAGACCTATGGCAAAATCCGTTTGGCAAAATGAAGCAAATTCCTTCTCGAACTTTCCCACAAACCTCCCGCCCGCAAAGGCCGTACTGTCCAGAACCTGCTGTAAGCAAACTGCAATTTCGTCTCGAATGGATTCATATTGAACTTTCAGGTCAAGAAACGGAACCTTCATTCACTTCTACCTTTTCTTGTTGATTTTTCTTATTTCTCTGGCCGGATTTCCAGCAACTATGGTATCATCAGGCACATCTTTGGTTACAACACTACCTGCCCCGACTATAGCGTTGCTGCCAACGGTGATACCACACAAAAGTGTGGCACTCGAGCCGATTGATGCACCTTTCTTCACATGCGTTGGGACACATGCCCAATTATCTTCCTTTTGCAGATCCCCATCGGCTGTTGTTGCGCGCGGAAAAAGGTCATTGATAAACGTAACATTATGTCCAACAAAAACATCATCTTCTATCACCACTCCCTCACAGATAAATGTATGGCTGGAAATCTTGCATTTGGTGCCGACTTTAGCCCCTTTTTGTATCTCAACAAACGTGCCAATCTTGCTGTTGTCTCCTATCTGGCAGCCATATAGGTTCACAAAGTCGTATATCTTGACATTTTTACCTAATTTTACATCAGGGGCAATTTTTTGTGTTGTCATGATTTCTTTTCGTGTTAGGCAAAATCTTTAATCACAAATCGTAACTTTTGCGCCGCCATTTTTCAACGATTGAGAGGCTAATTCAAGTATTTTAACTACCTCTAATCCTTCTTTGCCGCTTGAAAGGGGCTTTATGCCGTTTTCGATACAGTCAAGGAAATGTTGACATTCAACCTTTAACGGCTCTACCATTTTCAGATACGGAGCACACATGTCACCGTAATGATACGAATATTGAAATTCGGCAAATGTGTCATAATGTGGTGGAGCTTCTACGTGTTTATCATAAATCTTAATCTTCTCATTTGGCTCAAGATCATCGTAAACAAGCATTTTTTTGCTTCCAACAAAGGTCATCTCTCGAATTTTGTTGGGATCCAACCAGCTGCTTTGGATCGTAGCAAATCCACCATTGGCAAAATCCAAAGTCATATTGGTTACATCTTCGATTTCAGGATTTATATGAGCTTTGCCCTGACAATTAACAGATTTTAGTTTTTTATTCATGATGTAAAGGATAATAGAAATGTCATGAGGTGCCAGGTCCCATGTTACATTGATATCTTTTTGAAAAAGCCCAAGATTTAATCTGCGTGAGCTGATGTATTGAAGTTGTCCTAATTCACCGGCGTCTATGATTTCTTTAATTTTTCGTACGGGTGTAGAATAAATAAAAGTATGTCCAACCATAAGTGTCAGATTCTTTTTTTCAGCTATTTCGATCAACTCCTTACACTCAACCACAGAAGAGGCCATTGGTTTTTCTATAAAAGTGTGTTTGCGGGCCTGCAAACTTTTTTTGGCCATTTGAAAATGAAATTGCACGGGTGTAGCTACTGCAATTGCATCAATATCGGGATCATTTGCCAAATTATCAAAATCTGTAACAGCTTCTACGCTGGAATAGAGTGATTTAATATGCGCCAATCTGTCTTTATCTATATCGCAGACTTTTTTTACATTACTGCCGGCAAGTGAATTAAAGTTGCGAATGAGATTGGGGCCCCAATAGCCGCAGCCCGCTATTCCAACGTTGAGCATTTCCTAACCATTCCTTTCGTTGAAAATTATTCGTACGCAACTATATCAGCAAATCTGGAAAAAACAAGTAGTAAGATTGCTGATTCCGTAGAAACTTACCCACATCTCGTGGCTTCTGAGTTGACTGTTACCATTGTTTATCGTATTATAACCCAATTATTTTATCCTATCGGCATTTGATTATTCTCTGCCAGTAGTTCGAAAATGGATGCGTATATGGATTTTATGTAAAAAACAAGAGCAGATATGAGTCATAATATTTTAATAACAGGCGGAGCGGGGTATTTAGGGTCGGTACTTGTGCGCCAGCTTTTAGGACTTGGGAATAAAGTTACGGTTCTTGATAACTTCATGTTTGGGCCTAATTCGCTTCTTGATTGTTGTCATTACGATTCTTTTGAAGTTGTTCGTGGTGATACACGAGATAGAGGTTTATTAGGAAAGCTTGTCAAAGACAAGGATGTTATAATTCCTTTGGCAGCTCTTGTGGGGGCACCATTATGTGCACGTGATAAAATTGGTGCCGAAACCACCAATACAGGAGCTATAAAGACTCTGTGCGAGACAATTTCTGATAAGCAGCGAATTATTATACCTATCACAAACAGCGGCTACGGTATTGGACAAAAGGGGATTTATTGTACTGAGCAGACACCGCTTAATCCAGTTTCCTTCTATGGAAAGACTAAAGTGGAGGCAGAAAAGATAGCTTTGGATAGGGATAACAGCATCAGTTTACGACTTGCTACTGTTTTCGGTGCCAGTCCAAGGATGCGTATAGATCTTCTGGTTAATGATTTTACATACCGTGCAGTGAAAGACGGATTTATTGTGATTTTCGAGGGTCATTTTAAACGTAACTATATCCATATCCGTGATGCGGCAAAAGCTTTTATCCATGTGATAGATAATTTTGATACTATGAAAGGCGAACCTTACAATGTTGGGCTTTCAGATGCAAATATTTCGAAGCTGGAGCTTTGTGTGAAGATTAAGGAGCAAGTGCCGGATTTTGTATTTATTGAAGCCTCTGTCGGTGAAGACCCAGATAAAAGGGACTACATCGTATCTAACGAGAAGATAGAAAAAACAGGATTTTCCCCAGATTACTCACTCCAGATGGGTATAGCAGAACTGATTAAAAGCTATACGATTATAGATAACAGCAAGTACGGTAATGTATAAAGATTCTAAAATTTATGTAGCAGGCCATACCGGATTATTAGGTTCAGCGTTAATCAATCGGTTAAATGAGTATGGTTACAGCCTGGTTATTACGAAATCACATTCCGAACTGGATTTAACAAACAAAGCCGAGGTGTTTGACTTTTTTTCTATTGAAAAGCCTGAGTATGTTTTTCTTGCTGCCGGTATCTGTCATTATTTCTGCCGGATTTTGCCTGTTACGGTCGCGAACATCATGACAGCTGCAGCATTAAGCAAAGAGACGTTCTCAGAAGGAGGAAGCAGCAGTACAAATCAGCCATCATGAAATATGGTAATGAGCTGTTTGCCGGTACCCGCAAGCATGTCTTTAGAGACGGAAAATCAAATGTAATCGATGAACTGCACCCCGATGAACTCGATTCCTGTCGTAAAAAGGTTTTGCACTATCGGATTAATCGTAGGTTTTACATATGCAAGAAAAGTTTCGGTATTATACATCATTGGAGCAGAAAGCTGAAGATACTTGCCCTTTACGTTCTCTTGAGGAAACGCATCTACTCCTGAAAAACATCAGGTTCAAGTCCTGTATCGCCCACTTTTACAACTCTCACTTTTTCAGAGGCCGCGCAAAAGCTTTTAAGAACACACAATATGTCTGCTTGGCACTATTTGTCAAGAGATTCATCTTCCAAGATACTCTTAATGATTTCTGATGACATTATTTTATCAACGAGTCGATTGCACTTTTTTATTGTTCTTTTTCGCAGGGTGAATTCCTCGGGATTTACTACCTGGGTAGCGTGGGCAAGGTGGTAGACAAACTGGCCCATTATCGAGGACGGCAGCTCAATAGCCTTATAGCCACGGTCAAGTTGTGGCATGAACTTTGTCCGTTGATTCGGTAGATGCCGTGCCATCTGGGAGACGACAGGTTCTCCAGTCAGCAGTCCAACAAAGCCGTCTCGATAGAATTTGTTGTCCGGCAAAGACATATTTTTGCTGGTTTACTTGAGGGAACTATGCAGGTTGAACGATAAGGATTCTATTAGGGCTTTACGTTTCAACATAACACACCTCCTTTATAGCATAAGGGTTTATAAACTACCCCTTACATCGTCAATAAGAGGGGATGCGTCTTGAATTGAATTCCCCTAAAAAGAGTTCTCAAAAAATCTTGAGGTTTGAGACATATTTCACTTGACTTTTTTTTCTCACACGTAAGAATTCTTTGGAAACAGGAGAGAAATATAATAAGGACTGGTAAAGAAATTAGGTTTCGTTTTTGGCTGAGCGAGGACAAGGCTGGCAAGGAAGCAAGACGCAGGACTACTGGTTGGTAGTCCGAGTTTTGCTGACACCGCCAGCCGAAGCCGCAGCCAGCCAAAAATGGAAGATAATTTATTTACAAGTCCTAAGG
>SDBU01004536.1_pt1 | contig 17021 bp, 28 predicted proteins | sample 2277071 | NCBI WGS metagenome assembly SDBU01 (sample SAMN10397929, study PRJNA504765) | marine sediment metagenome | isolation source: marine sediment core GS08_GC12, 126 cmbsf | place: Arctic Ocean: Gakkel Ridge, Loki's castle | collected 2008 | reverse complement strand
CTATAACATATAGTTTTCTGGTCGCTCGGAGTAGTATCCGGACTTGGGAAATTAAGTTAGGATGATTGTATCTTCCAGGATGAAGAGCTCTATTCATAGCAGCTATCTTGCTGGCGTGTTGACACGGCGGACTAGCGTGGTAAGCGTCAAACCCTTCAAGGGGAAACTCCAAAGCATCAGCTAGATAGAACTCAAAGGGATAATGAGGCTGTGGCTTAATATCTACGCCCTCAACCTCAAAGCCAGCACGGTAATACCCCATACTCGCTCCGCCAGCACCGCAGAATAAATCTAATAATTTAGGCTTCATCTTCAATCAAAGAAGTGTGGGTATTTCTTAGCTATCTCGTCTCGACCTATCAGTTGAATCATCCTGTCCTGACATGCCTTATAACCCTCTTGCCATATCCGGTGTTTCTCGCTGGACACTTTAAGTCCTGATGCCTCATCAGTTATTGTTTGAGGATACGGGTTTTTCATTTTAAGTCCTCCATCATTTCCCCAAGAATGATAATCTCAAATTCCAGTTCTGCTAGTAATCCCTTAATATACCCTATCTTTTGGAGAGTATCTTGTAGAGTCACCCCTTCTTCCACATGATCTTCTTCCATGCCATAGTCTTCATATGTGCAATCGAAGTAGACACCACCATCTATCCGGATACTCCCATCAGCGTATAGGGAAACTAAAGCAGGGGCACGGCTATTGCTAAAGTGATGAATCCCGTTGACGCTATACTCCCAATCTTCTCCGGTATTTCCTTCGCTGTTCACGTGGTTATGCCCTGAGAATGTGGCGATTACATCACCGTCAATTTCCAAAACTTCCCTGACTGTGTATGCGTCAACATAAACTATCCCAGGGTTCTTCCACGTTCTCCAGTATGGAACTAGGGGTATGTGATAGAAAACAATAGTCTTCTTACTACTCTCCGCCAAGTCGTCAATCAACCACTCTAGTTGAGCTTCACCAAAGACGGTCCCAACACCACCAGTTATATCCAAGACAATGAAATGGAAGCTACCATAGTCAAAGGAGTAGTAAGTCTCAACCATCTCCGTGTTTGCTATCATCATATCAGGATCATCGTGATTACCTATAACGTAATACCTCGGTGAAGTAGAAGCGGTGTAGATGGCTTCATTTGCCCAGTACTCTTCGATTGAAGGCGTTGTCGCGTAATCCCCTGTAAAGATTAGAAAGTCTGCACCGTCTGTATCGTCTACGAAGAGCTGCAGAAGATATACATTACCGTGAATGTCCGATGTTATGCCAAAGGTTACTTCGGGAGTTACATAGTCCGCCTTTGCGTAAGACGTAGATACAAGCAAGGTAGCTAAAACTAAGAATACTACTAATAGCTTTTTAATACCTGTCATTTCTCTCCTTTATATTATATTCAAGCTAAAGGCTAATCAGCACGATATTGTCAAGTGCGTTTTGTAGACCAGCACTACCTATTGCCTCAGCCACTCTAACCTTGATAATGTCAAGGTCTATTGATGTATGATAATAAACGACCAACCTGTTTCTCTGTCCATCCCAATGAGCATCTTCAATGCCTGCGACTTCTTTAATTCTGTCTACGATTTTTATTTCTTATCTCCTCGCCAAAGCTCTATTGCCTGACCGCCGCAATCTTTTGATAGCACTCTGCTGGCGTGTCGCTAATGTCACTCTGGGTATTAAACCCGAGCTCGGCGATAACCTCACCAGGTTGCATCCCTCTCTCCTCAGCATTTTTGAAGTCTTCATTACAGGCTTTATAGAGGTCGTTTATGGTTTTGATAGTGCTGAGGTCCCTCTCGGGTTTTGGCTCTGGTGAAGGCTCGGGTTCTGGCTGGCTGAGCTCCTCGGTCGACGCCTCAGCCTTTTTCTTCTCGTTGCACCATTTGCCATCAGCGAGTTTGTGGGCATACCAGATTGAAGTGCCTCTGACCTTTCTATCGTATTGGCAATTATGCTCTTCGCACCAGTGTTCTTTGGGGGCTTCAACAACATTGAATTCACCCTCAATAATCTCGCCTGTTTTTTTAGCTACCTTGCCAATGCCAGGCACTTCGGCATAGGCGTCATCTATGACCTCGATTGCCGGCAACGCCTCGCCGGGAAGTCTGTTATATGCTGGCCTTTCGCTTCGGATATTCGCCATATTGCGCTGGGTATTGCCCTTGTCTATGCCATAGGGCGCTTTATTTTTTGGCCATAAGCCGAAGCCAGTAGCCTCGTTGCCCTTCTCACCTTTGAGCTTACAGATTGAAACGAGATTACTTTTTTCCTCCTCGCTGTCCTGGCCGAATTGCTTGACAATCTCTTCGTGAGTGGCCGCCCTTGGAGTATCGTCCAGAAACGAGTAAGCCCCTTTCCTGTCGGCTGCCATCTTCCGGCTTGCTGTGATACCGATTACCGTCGAGAAGTCTACACCACCGCTTCTATTATTGAAACCTATAATATAGACTTCCTTCATAAGTGGGTGAAGACCGAAGTCCCTGCAGAGTATGGCGGTTCTGATTATCTGGTCCTCGGGCACATTAGGGTAGACGAGCTTCAGAATGTGCATAGCCTGGGGCTGGGTAAGCGCACCGGTCATAGGCAACCTAGCCTTGTCCAGCGCCTTAGTCTTTTCTTCTCCGTGTTCATTTACCATCTTTTCCCTCCTTGTTAATATATTTAATTCCCTTGGTTCTCGATATGGTTTGGCTATCCCTTCATGCTCTGGATGAGCTTTACATTGAAGATATGTTTGATGTTTGCCGAGGTCATAAAGAGCCTCCAGCCTACCGCTGCACTCAGCACAGACATTGGTTAGTCTGAGCTTCTTTAACAGTTTCCGGTCATCTTCCTCTAGGTAGTGGGGCATCTCTATTTCGTCCTCACCTTGTCACTCTCAGGCTTGGTTCGTTGTAAAACTCAACCCCAGCGACATGCTTCTTATCGTGCTGCTTCTTGGCGATAGATTTGAGCATCACTTCATCAGGCACCATGTATTCTCTGGGGAGCTTCTCAAGGTCAACGATGCGAAATTTCCAATCATCGACTAGCCCAGACTTGCCCTGGTCAGTGCGTGTGAGCTTCGGCGCGAATGGGATTGGGACAGGTTTTGTCTCTACAGTGAATTCCCCACCGTGAGCTTCGGCCTGGCGCCGGGCGAGGTCGAGCGCATCCTGGTTTAGCTTTTCGGCTTCAGCGGCCTTTCGTTGCTGCTCTACCTTATAGGCCGTCAGGAGCATTCGGGTAATCTGGTCAGCTTCCGCCAGTGGACCTGTGATGAGTTTGTATGCTCCGTTGATGGCAGCCAGATGTTCGTTCAGCGGCACGGTGAAGGACTTACGCTCTTCGTCGACCGCCTTCCTGAGTTCGGACATGACATTCAAATCATCATTCGCTGCCTTGGCATCGGCTTCGGTTAAAATCTCCCGAGATGCCGCAATCTCCACGATGCGTTTCGCAGCTTCAAGATGGTTGGCAAATGAAGGCGCGGCACCCGGGTCCACTCTGACGATGGCCGTGCCGGCTACTTTAATTTGGCCACCCGTTATTTCTTCCAAGACACCAGCCGCTTCCCTTGCCTCTTCAGTTACGCCATCCTTCAGGGTTAAAGTAGCCGTATTGGCTCCAGCCTCTTGCTCGGCGATACATTCAGGGCATCCATCACAAAAGTCAAATTCCCCATGCTTACAGTGTCCTATATTCTCTGCCATATTATCTCCTTTCTACCTATTCCGCCATCTCCAGTAAGCTATACCAAGACTAACTTAGCACCCCACTCAGGATGAGCATCAATGTCCCTTTTTAATTGTCCCCCAAGCTCTTCATAGGTTTCCTTGTAACCACAATACAGCTCATTTGTTGTGGGCTTAGGGTAGATAGGACACCACTCCCGATGTTGTCCACAAAATCAATTCTATAGGGTGTAACGATGAATGGGATATGAAGGGGCTGGCATTTCCAGCAACCCCCAGTTAACCCACAATCACAATTAGGGATAGTATAAGTAACATTACCAGCAGTATCTTCTATCCTTGCCATATTTCCTCCTTTATTTAATCCTCTGTCTCTCCTGGTAGTGGGTCATAGCCGAAAGTTTGGCTATTGTCTCTAAAGTTCCTACAGCGTTTCAGGGCTTCGATGCTTAGTCTATCAGCTTCATTGATTCTTTGAATGTCCCAAGTATAACGAGTCTTAGGTGGGTGTTCTTTGATTTCGATAGCTTCGTCTAGGTTCATTTCACTCTCCTATAAATTTATTTGCTACGATATACCATCTCTGCGCCAATCAAAACAGCTACATACCCTACAAAGAGTGGCAAAAGGTTTACCCAAGATCCATCATGCACTTTCCACCCCAAGATAGAAAGGACAAAAGTAAAAATTAACACTATTGCCAAAGATGAAGGATTACTAAGCACTCTAACTCGCTTCATTTTTTCCTCCCTTTCTTGAGCTCGGGATGAGCGTGCTTATTAATACATTCTTCCCTAGCGCATGTCTGAAATTCACAGCCCTCAGGGTAGCTAAATTCACACCCACATTCAGGGCATCGTTTCTTAAGCCACTTAATCAGTTTTGCCATTTCAATTCTTGCTAGCTGCCAGCCTACTCCGGCGTTCTTCTGCCCTGAATCTACCCAGCCAATCCAGGATGTCCGAGCTGGTGATTTCCCACTCCTCACCCCATCCAGCTACCTTGTCGAACTTGAAGTGCTGATAGAAGGCTTGAGCAAGGGCTGGATTCCCGGTCACATCGAGTAGTAAAGCGAGAGCTAGTTGTGCCGGCCCAGAGCCGCCGTAGCCCCACTGGAAACCGTCTGGTGAATGGTTGCGCAATCTTTGGCTGGCAGCTGGTGATAGCTTTTCAGGGAAGCCATCAGGTTGGAGTTTCTTATAGACTGGCTGGGGTCCACCTGCCGATATTTTCTTACCCCAATACAACGTCTCCGGATAGGTCTTCTCTGTCATTTCTCCTCCTTCTAATTAGTCCGAAGTGGCAAAAAGCCAGTTCATTATCTTCTGCCACCAGTTAGGGTTCTCATACCTCGGAAAACCTTTGACATACCATACGGGTGGCCCTGGTGGCGGCATAGGTGGTCGCTTCTTTTTCTTCATTTTCTCGCCCTTTTTAATAGCCTTGCCATTCTCCGTCCTTATGTGGCATTTCGCCTTCTCCGTTCCCTTAATATCACCATACTGACAGCCGTTTCTTTCATCTTAAACATTCGGGCTATGGCTACTTGCCGATAACCCCTCTGCCAGTATTCCCATATCTTTTGGTTTCTTTCTGTCTTTGGTCTATTAGCCATAATTATCTACCTATAATATACTAGCTCTGCTCTACTCTCTTTCTAAGACACCTTAAGCAATTAGACTGTTCACTGGTATACTCCAGTGTAAAAGAGCGGGTATGTGAGCGACAAAGCGGTTCTCCGTTAGCATCAATTATATGTCTCTTATAATTGCTATTTTCTGTAGTGTGCCTGCTAATAACATAGGCTGTTTTGGTATCATCAAACATTTTATCCCTCCCATTCTCACCTTTGATAACACTTTACCACACTATCAAACATTTGTCAAGTCTTTTATTTTTAATAAAAAAAAGAACCCCCTCTCTCCTTCATAAAAAGAAGAAAGGGGGAATACACTAATCGTAGTCTAATAATGCCTCAGTATTGATTTGAGGGACTTACAGGGCTATTTGTTTAAGCGTCCGTTGATATGAGTTAGTAAGGTTTTGACTTCAGCAAGCATTCTCGTATTATCTTCACGGGTCTCTTGGTCTTTTTCAATAAGCTCAGTCAGTCTATCTTCTGTAAACTTCTTTGACTCTCGCCACATCTTCTCGGTAGCGTTTCTATCCCGGCGATACATAAGGAATATAATAAGCCCTAGAAAAGCACCTACGCCTAAACTACCAGCTACTTGAAACATTTCTGTCATTTCTACTCCCCTTCTTGGTCAGGAATATATTTTTTGCCCCAAAAGAAGTGTCCAAAGATAAAGCCTATAGTGAAAACTCCCATTATCTTTAGAACCTCTATCCAATCAAGGTGATGCCCTATCCATACACCAAGAGCCACAAGCCCAATAATCCAGACAAACTCGGCTTTATGCCAAAGGTCTCTAGTGATATATGTCCAGGGTCTTCCGCCTATCTTTTCCCATAGCCACTTATAAAGGTTCATCAAATCCTCTCTTAAAAGTCAATCTTATAACCCAGTATTATGAACAACGTAAGTTATCTTAGCATGTATTGGACTGTCTCCAAGTGTTACATTAGCCCCTGCTAAATGTAGCACCAGAGGAGCATTGTCCACTGGAATTAGACTTGTAAAATCATCACTAACTTTACCGAATAAGAACATACTGTCCGCTACCGCATCAAGAAAGCCAGTTACTGCCCTAGTAGAACTTGCCCCCGCTCCAGCGCCATTTGTATATTTCACCTGAAGGTTAGTTGCTGCCCCTATGGTATAAGCAGCCGTATTCCAATCATAAGCAAGTAGGAGTGAGACAAATTCCAGAATTTTGTTCGCCCCTGGCGCTGCCACCAGCGTTTTCGGTGCAACATTGAGATTTAGAATTTCGGCTGTTGAAATTTCTACGCTGATTGCATATGTATCTAAGTCAGCTTTAACCTCGTCATACTGGGTTTCGAGGTGGTCTAAATTGGCTTTACTTATTGGGGTTGTAACATTCGGTAGATTCTCCCAAGTATATTTAGTGTATGCCATATTATCCCTCCACTAGCTGCTAAGCTTTTCCTCGAAAATATCCGTTCTCTCTATTTGTAGCGACTCCAAAGCTGTTTTTTCCCTTGAGTAGAGAGCTCTTGAAATCATAATACCTGTATCTGCACCAGCTCCAGCAGTTACCCCTGCGAACCAGGCCAACTCTTTTATTGTGCCTACTGCCTCAGCGGGTGAAATATAAGTAGTATGTAAATTCTGTGCATCTGCTGGCTTGCTGCGAGCTGTCGTTATTTTACGGAAGGTCTCATTGCCCAATGTAGTGTCTGTCAATGCTGGGGCTGTATCATCATCACCTATTCCCAAATACTGAATCCCATCACCTGACGGGTATATGATGTAATCCTCAGTGTCAGCCATTATGTCATCAGTCAAGTCAAGTTCCCCTGAATCTACAAAGCCCGATACTGTTGTCCAGGTATCATCTGTCGTATTATGAAGCCACCTGCCCACATCATTGGCTGTGAAGCCGCCATCAGCATCATGCAATTTATTTGCCTCTGTTGCATCTGCGGTGCCTGCAAGAGCAATGCCATAGATAAAATCCCTCACCATATTAAGACCAACAGTGGTAATAAGATTCTTTAGTTCCTGAACATCTTTCACATTGCCTTCAAGGTCAAAAGCCGTTACCTTTATATTGGTTATCAGTTTCCAGTTACCTTTTAACATGGATAAACTCCTGTTGCTGCAGGATATGTGGTAGCACTTGGAAATTCGCAGGCATTGGCGTATTCTACTATTACTTCACTCCAATTCCATATTTCTGATTCGGTAACTAGGATAATCAATATCTGGTTGCTGCCTACATTAAGCCTATCAATCACTTCGGCTTTCATTTGGGAGAGCGATTTGAAGAAGTCACTCCAATTCCCCATTACCGGTCCTTGAATAGCTGTGACGTCACTTATGACCTCATCCCCAAACCCTCTTATTGTCACAGCCTCAATAAGCATTTCAGCACTATTCAAGCCGAGCGCGGGATAATCTACTGTCTGGAGTTGTCCAGGTCTCAATCCTGTTTCAAGAGTTTGATATTTGAAACGCTGTCCTGCCACCGCGTATTTGGCTAATTTAGCCTGTGCAGCATCTATAGAAGCATCCTTATCATCAAGTTTGGGTTCGTCCGCGATATCGTCAACAAACCCTGTTCCTGCCCCTTCAATAGTTAACTGAGCAGCAATAGCAGGAATATCTTCCGCCAATACAAGAATATCAAACTGCCCATAATATCGAACTTCTACCTCCCAACCGGCGGTAGGTAAATCAGTAACATATATTGTGGGGTCTCCTTTATTCCAATAAGAGGCAAAATCACCAGGAGCAGCAAGCCCTTTAATCCCTAGTGGTGTTTTGTCTACACCATTCACTTCAAGGAATGTAGGCACTTTGGCAACAGGAAACGACAATGTAAATGCAACCTGTTTGCCATCGGCTATAAACTTTTCAGTTTGTAAAGCCGTAGTGCCTTTACTACCCCTGATATATTGTCTGTTACGATATTTGGGATTTGCACCAGACAATGATGCGTGACTACCAGCTGGTTTGTTAGTTCTTGTAGTCCAATTCCAGGGTGCCGGGGTTGTGGTTCTATCGACAAAATAGAGTGCTTTGTTTTCATCTATATACCAAATCTTGCCCGATTTCTCAGCCAAGGCATCAAAGGCAACTGTGGCTGGGACATAATTGAACAGCGCCTCAACGATGTCCGGGCCGGCTTCGATAGTCCCTACTGTGACACCTTCATCAGCTAGATAGTTAGTAATAATATCCGCTACTATAGTACCCGCAGCAGTAGCCAGATAAGACGCAGCTATCAGCCTCTTATCAGCAAAGTAATGATAGTCTGCACAGCTGATTGAATGATACAAACCCCCACTTGGCGCCATGGCAACCTTTTCAGGTGCGTCTATCACACCGCCAAAAATAAGCGTATCGGTAGTATCGTATATCCTTACAGCTTGACCCTTTTGATAACTTGCTGTTCCTGCCAAATCTACTAGGGTAAACTTGGCAATACTGCGGGCTTCTATCCTCAGGCCAACAGTAAGTGAGCCTTTAACATACTCGGGAATTTCTCCACCTATAACTATCTGAGCACTGGGTAACTTACCGAATATAATCGGGAATGTGTACGGAAACGGCATATCTACTCCTAAATATAATTATCTCGGTTGCGGTGTATAAAATCCCCGAGTAACCCTTTCAATATCTTGTTCTTTTGAGCTGGAGTAAGACTATCGAAATTCTGATAAGCGTTTAAGGCATTATCGTTAGCTTTCTGTACCTCAGCCTCCATCTGCTCTACCGCCAGTTGCTCATCAGATATTTCGGTAGTTATCTCTTCAATGAGCTCTCCATCCTTAAAAATACGTTTAACGACTCTTGTTTCTGCCATTTCACTCCTCTAATCTAACGACTTTACCTTTACATACGCACAAAGAGCTGTACCCCAAGTTAAAGTAGCACCAGCCGTGAATGGGTCGGGTAGAGTAGTAACACCTGCGGTGTAAGCTAATGCAACATACCAATGGTTGTGCCAACGAGTAAGCATTGCAGGATCTCTACCCAATATGGGAAACCACCAGTCATCAGAAGCCCAACCTCTCAATGTCGGTGTGCCATCTCCAACTACAGCCAGCCAATATATCCCTTTAGTTAAGACCGTATCGGCTATAGCTGCTGTAACAAGAGCTACACCGGCAACACTGACTTCACCTCCGTCAATAACTAATGTCCCAGGATAGAGGTTGGTCCCGTTATTATAGATACCCACTCTAGCCACTTTGCCAGCATCACCTGTAGTAACTTCTATGGCTATTTCCTCTACTGTTATAGCTCTAGCAACAATAATAGGCGTGGCATACATACGACTGGCAGTTAGTGTATTTGTGGAGACTTCACCAGCAGGAGAACCAAAATAAGTACCCGTTCTTATAAGTTCCAAGGAGTTAAAGGTATGAGCATCTAAAGTAGATATATGGCTTGCTATTGCTGTATTAACAGGTTCAGAATCAAGCGTCTCATCTGCTTTTACAACAAGAAGCTCGTCCGGCAACCCACCGTCTGCGATATGTTGATTTGTCGCTTTAAATTCTGCTTCCGTTATCGCTCCTGAAACAACATTTTTATGCCTTAGCTCTGTCATTATATATGCGCTCCTATTCTTAGTCTTATCTCATCAACTAAGGGTTGGCCAATAGCTTGAGCTATAACCCTCCCATCCAGTTCAACAAAGATACTAACTGTCTTTCCTCCCATCATTCCTTCTAGTTTATCCAACGGTATCACTGCCTCAGGTATTCTTGGTGCTTGCTCACCTATTCGAGCAAGCATAGGACGCATAGCAATACCTCCTTGTTCAAAACCTTGTAGTCTAGTAGACATTGCTGCTGCCTGAGCCATATAGAACTTCCTCTGTTCAACGCTCTCAGCAGTCTTTGCCAGCTCGCCCCATCTCATCATTTCAGTGACTAGCGCTGCCCGTTGTTTAACACCTAGAATTGGCTCTCGTACAACTTCTGGTCTACGCAGACTGGCAAAGTAGCGGTCAACTGTTGCTGTAAGGTCTCGGTATGCAGTTGCCTGACCCTGAACACTTTCAGTTAAGTCATCGGTAGCATCGGTAGTTTCTTCGGTCGTCTCAGTTAATTCTTCTAATTGTTTGTTGTGGTGCTGATGGAGTAATATTAACCCTGTGGTTATTAAGGCCATACTGGTGGCAGCCAATGCCCAACCTACTGGACCCATAGCTATTGTGGCTGCAATTAACGCTGCTACCTTCGCCCATAAAGCAGTCGTTAAGGCTATGACTCTAGGGATGAATCCTAAAATGGCAGACTTCATTAGAGCAAAACCAGTCACAAGATGGGGTAGTATTATCAATAGGGGACCGAGAACAAGCATCAACCCCCCGACTGCTCCTGTAACCATAATAAGCGCCTTGGCTAATGCGGGGTGTTCCTTCATCCAGTTACTAATACTAGCTACAACCTCTTTAATTTTATCTATCATTGGCTTTAATGCATCAGCCAGCATCCCGCCGATTTCCATTTTAATCCCAGAAACAGCTCCCTTTAACCGGGTTAAAGCATCATTGAACTCAGCAGCTTTATTGGCTGCCTCTTGGTCAAAGACTATACCTAAATCGTGAGCTTCTTGGCGCATTGCCTTTAACCCTTCAGTCCCATTAGCTAACATAGGTAATAATTGCGTGCCAGCTCTACCGAAAATATCAGCAGCTAGAGCAGCCTTTTCAGATTCATCTGTTAATCCAGCTAGTGCTTCCATCACCGCAAGAAACTGGTCTTCAGGGCTTAATCCCTTTAATTGTTCGTAGCTTAATCCAATCTTATCAAATGCCCTAACGTATGTCTCTAATCCAAATCCAGCATCAAGGATCGCACCTGATAGGGTTTTAGATGCCTTTTCAAGACTACTCAATGCCGTACCTGATAATTCAGCAGCATGTCGCAACTCAGATAATGCTTCAGTTGAGAATCCTGTCCTGAGTGCCATCTTCTGAACTTCATCACCCATCTGGGCGAACGCCTTTACACTTAAAGCACCTATAGCGAGAATAGCACCACCAGCAGCAGTCATTGCTATACCAATGGCTTTACTGTGCTTCTGGATAGTGCCTTTGATACCTTTAAGACCTTTATCCAAATCCTTAGTATCTACGCCCAGCTTCAATACCGCATCGCCTACACTTACAGCCATCTACTTTTTTACCACCTTTATCAAGTTCTTAGCTTTGGCAAATAGAACACTAGCAGGGACTTTTCCTGAATCTCCTGATGCTGATGGCATTTCTCGCTTCTTCCTCTCAATTAGCTTTTCTACCATAAGGTCAAGTAACTCGTCAGTCCAGTTATTTATGATGTAATCGGGCGTTATGTGCCACTCAGCCATCAGTAATTCAAATGCCCCGCCTATCGAGAGCGCTTTTTCCTCGTCGGGGAGAGATGAGTTATTACCCCTGGGGCGCTCTCTGCTAAAGGGAATGCTACCTCTATCACCTTCGAGAAAGCTTCGACCATCTCGGCATCAGTAGCTTCACCCTCAATCTCTTTTTGGTTCAAGTCCTTGGCATATTCAAAGAAAAGGTCAATCACCTGGTCGGGCATAGTCACCAGCATCTCTGTCAGGGCTTGTCCAAACTCTTCAGGTGTATCAGTTTTGGTGTTGACTACTTGAGGGAGTGGCGCTATTAGTTTGATGACTTTAGCACGCCACTCCCTGGAGTCTCGAATGACCAGGGGCTTGATTCCGTATTCCTTGCCCCCCAATATAACAGTTATAGGGGCTTGGGTTACTTTCTGTTCTTCAGTTCTGTCCATGGCACACTCCTTTATTTACGCTGCATTATAGACTATCGTGACAGCTGGATTCCCAGTAGTCTTTAGAGCTTGGAAGGTTACTGGAATAACAGTCTTCTCCCCCTTCTTATAAGGCATCCCCACAGCACCTGTCGCAGTACATACCGGTATCGAAATCTGAAAGATAAGATCTGCTGGGTTAGTGCCTGTCAGGATAAGGTTGAGCTTCTTGTTAGTGCCAGCACCTAGCTTCAGGATACTTCCAGAAAGTAAACTTCCCGCCATTGCTACATCCAGATTGTAAAGCGAAGACTCAGCCATGTTACAGGTGACTTCTATGGTCTCCTTGATTATCTTTCGGTCAATAGCGACTGTCTCCTCCTCAACCTCGACATCAGCCACATCGGCGGTATAGGTGAATGTCACTCCATCTTCCGTATAGCCAACCTCAGTTGATGGAGCAGATAGAGTAAGCGCCTCAGTAGTAGCTCCAGGTTCAATAGCATAAGTCACGCCATCAATCACAACACTGTCGATGTAGACATACCTGTCCCAAACAGTTTCCCATAACTCTATCCTGACACGGGTCAGTAGCCATGTACCACAGTTTGTAACAGCACTCTGTAGTGGGAAACCGCCAGCACCTTGTATATCGGTTGAAATCCCATCAATCGCCTGTGGTGTAAAATCAGACTGCGAGCCGTCAAGTTCAGACCACCCACCCCAATAAGCTGTATCAACAGCTGCATCAAGGTCTCTATTTTCCCAGACACCTGTACCAAGGACAACTGCTGCTGTGGTCGTTACATCTACCCAACTTGAGCTATTGGGGTCTTCAAAGCGTAACTCCATACCTTCCCAATACATAGCTTCAGTCCCTAATTCTCGAAAATGTGCATAACCCCATTGCAATGTTTGAGCTTGAAATTCATTCAGGGTTTGAGCAGCAGCATTACCTGATGCCGTAAACTGGATATGGGTACTTCCATAGCTGCCTTCAATCGCTGGCTTGGACAGCTTTACAGAATAAGAACCGACATACGCCTGTTCATCTGACCACTCTGCCCTTGCCCCGGTTGGTGAGTGACCAACCTTTAGAATCGCCACCCCTGTTAGTACATTTGATATTGTGCCCATTAGAATTCACCTCCTGCAAGAAATTTTGCCACCTTAATGTCGTGTGCTAGTTTTCGTGATGCAATCTGCTCCGGGCTGAGTTTAACCACTTTCACTTCCTTGTCCTTGTCTCCCATAATTACCTCCTATTTTTATATTAAAAGGCGAGCCTAAGCCCACCTATGGCAAAGTATTAAATCGCACTTTCAAGCCCCTTAATTTGGACTACAGTGCGTCTCACTCTATTCTGCACGTATCATTATGCTAAAGAAGGTCAAAACCCTGAAATAATCGGGTATTTCAACATCAACCAGGTCTTGACCTTGCACTTCCTCTATGGCACTCATAATGCGATATGACCATATAATCGGGAATACAAGCGGGAATGGAAATAAGATTACTTGGTTTTGTATCCCTTGAAGTGCATCATAAAGAGCTCGATATACTTCTCTGGCATTTATGGGATTATTTGCCCAGCAATCAAACTGAACTGAAGGCTCTGGTATGCCGGGTATATATGGTGTTGAAGTCCCACCTCTGGTAAAGAATCCAATCGCCGGCAAGGTAGCATTCTCTGGTAGCCTGGGGCAGTATATCCTATCACTAACAAGAACTATCAGAGGGTCTACTAATGTTGAAGATGTAGTTAGATAACTTCTTATGATTGAATTAGTATCTGCTATACTCATCCCAAATGCCCCTTTATATTCTTGGGTAGGTTCTTTATGTTCTTATCCAATGCAGGTTTGAAATATGGTTGAGCGGGCATCTTGACAGTTCCTGTTTCCAAGAATCCACCATAGCCTGAGGTAGAATAGACAGCCCCCTCACCTTCCTTCTTAGCGACTTCACCACCCGGGCCAACCTCAAACTTAATTGACCGCCTGTTGTTACCCGTCAAAACTGGGCTTCCTTTGATAGCGTCATTGGCAATATCAACCACCGTGTCCTTCAATCCCTGCTGGTTAGCCTTCTTGACCTTGTCCTGCACCTCTTTGACTTTGATATTTACTATCCAATCAGTCGTTATCTTCATCTGCTTATCCTCAACCAACATTGCTTATGATGACTACTGGTATCATCTGCAAAAATTTGAACCAATAGCACTTCGTAGGTGTTTCCACTGAGAACTACCCTATCCTGTTCTGTTATATCTATGTCTTCTACGAAAAGTTTATAATCAGCGATTACCAACTCGGCACCGACTTTAATCTCCCTACCAGGAGCAGCCACCAAGCGGCAAGCCTCATCTTCCAAATGATTAGCCCAGGTTAAAGCAGGATTCCCATAAGAATCCACGACACCTTCGGTATATCTCTGAATAGCACAGGTGTTTATCAATAACGAGGTGTAGCTCATTCTATATCCTCATCAATAGTGGTATCTCCTACTCCTGATAAATCCATTTCGGAGATTTCAAGAACAGGAGTTGAGGCATCCTTTTCCTCATATTCCTTTTTCAGCTTGTTCATGTTGTCGATTGTCTTTCGTGTATAGGAGTAATCCCCTATTTTCTCATTGGCAAATTCTCTGGTAAGCGCCCCTATCCACGCCCCTAGTGCATCGGCAGCCGCCAGGTTAAGGTTGTTTGAGTTTTTAGTCAGGAAATATGTCAGCTCTTCATCGTTGAATTGGGCATCAGTGGTCGGAGTTATATCTGTGTCCCCGATTAGGAGTCTTACCTTTCCTATATCAGTGGTTAAAACATAGGTATGAGCCATAATTCACTCCTTAATCATATTCGTGATACCTGAGTGAAAATTTGATTGTTTTGCCCCCGCCATCTTCTATCGCCAGTTGTGCCCTGATTCTACTATTGGCTGGTATAAGGGGGGTCATCGCAAACTGGGCGGGAACGCCACCCTTGTTTGAAGTAGCTGCAAATCTCACTCTAACACATTCAGTATCACTTCCCCCATAATATAAAATTAACTCATAGGTTTTATCCTGAGTATTTACATCCTCCACAAGGACTTCGTGTATATCAAATTCAGTGGTTATAGTATTGGCAGGGATAATTTCAGTAATCGTTCCTAATCCCCAATCACCACCGGCGGTTGTTAGTGTTACGCCATCAGCTAAAGTGGGATACACCTTTTGCACTGTGTGTACGTGTTCAATTAACTCTCGCAGTCGTCCAAATAGACTAGCCCCATCATGGTTATCATCGTTGTTTCCAACATCAGCTACCAGCTTTACTACTTTTCCTTCTAAATCTATACTCATGACCTAAACCACTCCACTTCTTTTTCCCATATTTGCGACCATTCAGCTTCACTTATGTATCTCTCAAACCATATTCTCGGTCTCCATATCAGACCGTTATAATCATTAACACCCGTAGTATCAGTCCCGATAAAGAAGCTCTGAGCACAGGGTTCAGGGTCAATCAAGCCACCAGCTTGAATGGTTGTAGCGATAGCTTCAAATCCATCTATATCACCACGCCAGAATTGGGCAACACCCCCATGTCGGCTAATACCCACAAACCACCATTTATTAAAAGCCCAGTTTCGAGAATAGGCTGACGTGCGAGTTGTAGCTCCAGCAGCATGGTGATGTCTCAAGGTCAGAATTTCGTTTGTATAGTGATATAATTCCCATCCATTATTGCTTACAAGAAAGCGGCACATAAGCGTCTTGTCATCATTACCACCAGTGGCAATATAGAACCAACCTCCAAGACTGTAATCCACCGATGTAAAATCAAGGTCTGCAGTAGCCCCTGCCGTACCCCATATATAATCATTGCCAGCAAGGGTGAGAACGTTCAAATAGGAATCCAGAATAGTCCAAGCAGGAGCACCCACCATTGTTAAATCGTGATGAACTATTGATATATCCTGAGTATAAAGTGCTCCGATTCCTTCTCGAAACGGAAGGTCAAGGATAAGATTCCTGTTTATGGCTAAAGAGTCATAATGTATCATGGAGCCTCCTCGTAAAATACTTCCCAATCATAGGCTCGGTGCGTTCCCAAAGCGGTATTTTGAATCGTAATCCTGATGCCGTATCGGTTAGGTTCTAAGTCAACATTAATCAAATCTGGGTCCTGAGCACCGGCAAAGGTAGTTGAGCTTTGTAAAATCATATTGCCACCAACAGCGATACGATAGTAAACCTTAATAACTATCGTCTCAGCGGCAGTCTGGTTGGTCATATCTATCTTGAAAGTTCTGGGATCAAATATGCCTGCTGGATTTTCCTCAGTATAGACAGTCTGCTCAGTTCCATCAGTAAGTATCTGCCCGGCTACTTCAGTAAGGATAGCCTCAGAATCGGTAACTTCTCGAATAGCAGTAGTATCTTCCAGAATGGCATCAACTACCGCATCGATAATAGCTATGAGAACCAATAGGGCTGTGTCATCATAAGGATTGTGAACACCCTCACCGCTCATGGTTTAACTCCTTCATCAATGGATAAAGCTGCATCTCCACTGGCACTGATAGCATTGATAATCCCAAGAAAGAGATTGTTAGTCCCTATATGGTAAGAGCTTCCCCTTGCAGTTAAAGTTATACCAGCTCCTAAAACTGCAACACCACCCCTAGAAAGAGAAATTGCTTCACTGGGGTCGCTCACATTTATTATATCAGCATCAACCCTTGCAACATTAGCTGCCAATACAGGACCAGAAGCGGCAGGAGCTATAGCAGCCGTAGGGGTTGCGCTTGGTATTGGAAATATTCTTGGGTCAGGCATAATTGCCTCCTATGTGTATCTCCACCTAGTTGTCAGATGGTCATGCTGCATTTCTTGCGGGGTTAAGGCTCGGTTGTGAATTCTTACTTCACCTATATAACCAGTGATATGACGAAGTTTGCCCCATCCATTGAAACT
>SDBU01004535.1_pt1 | contig 17027 bp, 13 predicted proteins | sample 2277071 | NCBI WGS metagenome assembly SDBU01 (sample SAMN10397929, study PRJNA504765) | marine sediment metagenome | isolation source: marine sediment core GS08_GC12, 126 cmbsf | place: Arctic Ocean: Gakkel Ridge, Loki's castle | collected 2008 | reverse complement strand
ATCCATCCCCGTGAAAATGAGATGGTCATCGGTACGCATGGACGAAGCTGTTTTGTCCTGGATGTCAAGCCCATCCAAAATCATAAGAGATAATTAAAGGGAATAATTATTCCTCTAGTTCGCGATATAGCCAGTGCGGTGAATAATCTTGTATTTTTGTCCCTTGACCTTGACTTTTATTCTTTTGAATTTCCCATCGGCCTTATAATTTCTTGGCGTATAGTAGACAAGGTAGTAATTCTCAGAAGCATCAACCGCCTTTTCAAAGGAGGCCGCGGCATTGGCTGTTGTTTGCGCTAAACCTCCGGTGATTTTGGAGAGATCTTTAAATGTGCTAAACATTCCACCGGCTAAATCAATCTTGTTAAACAGTGAGCCCGAGGTGACAACTTTATTGTTTTTAATATAAAGCAAATTGAAAAGGATCTTTGAATCGGAAAAGGCTTTTTTAATTTTATTCGAGACATCACCGTAGGAGGCGATCCGGCTTAAATTCGTAAGATAATCAAGGTTTGACATCATTTCGGTGACAGTACTGAAACCTGTGGGCATGGCATAGTCAATTAATTCCTCCTGAAGAAAAAGAAATACATTCTTTTGTCCGGGAAGACTCTTTAAATACTCTGCTATATTCAATAAATTTTTTCCATCGATGTATCTCTGTCCAAAAAAAACATCTTCCATATCCTTAATATTCATCCCGTCATTGATATAATCGTCTAAATTTCCCCAATCCACCGGTCTCAATAAGGTATCTTTTTTCAGTCTTTTAATGAGTTGATCGGCCATCTCCGTTTTGGACACGAATTTCCAGGAATCTTCTTTAAAATGGTATGACTTTAAGGGTGTGGCAACGATCAGTTTATCGCTGGGGATTAGTACATTATTGAAAAAATGCTTGATCGATTTTTCGACCTCGTCAAAGACCTCTCTTACCTCAAATATGAGGACAAATTGTCTGGACAATTGGGGCGAAAATATCTTTTTTTCCTCTTGTGCGCCGGTCCTTGTATCCCCTTTTTCAAAACTCGTCTTGTTGATTAAATATAAAGCATCAATGGTTTGAAGAATGCCGTTCTCATACAGTTCGAAGTCATCGATAGTCAGATCTGATACAAACTTGTCTCGATCATAGACCCGAACAGGAACTTCAATATTGATGGCTATGGATTTATACTGGAGTTCTTGGGCAGATATAGTTAATCCAAGTATTAGAACTATCCAAACAATTCCATATCTTCTTTTCATTTCTTCTTTTCATTGAATCCTGTTTTAATTATAGCCACTCACCGTTTACTGCGCAATCTTCATGCCAAGTTTTACAGAATCTATTGAGTTATTAGCTCGAACTTTTTACGGCTGCTAAAGAACGAATTTTACTTTTGTCAATCCTTCTGAAATATCCCAAAGTTTTTTGGCAATGTCCTTATCATGAGATAATTCATTCGAATCGACTTTTTTGGAGAACCCCTTCATCTCCTTCCAGCCTGATGGACCATAATAATCGCTCCCTTTGACATCCGGAGCCGTGGCCGCATAGAGTGTCGGCAGCGCCCCCATATCAATACTTTGAGAAAAAAAACGATTTAGGAATTTGAAAAGACCCACATGCCTCTGAAGTTCTGTCCCGGTCCATCCCGGATGTGAAGCCACGGCTATCGTCCGTAATCCCGCCTTTTCCAACTTCTCCTGCAGCATATAAGTAAAATAAAGGTTGGCAAGTTTGCTGTCCGCATAGGTTCCCAATTTTTTGTACTTGCGTTTTTCCCAGTTAAGGTCATCAAAGTCAATTTTTCCGGATCTGTGACCACTACTGCTTACGGTGACAATACGAGAATTCTCTGTCTTAAGAATCAGATCTAGAAGTAAACCTGTCAAGGCAAAATGGCCCAGGTGATTCGTTCCGAACTGAAGCTCGAATCCATCGGCGGTTTTGGAGTAAGGCGGCATCATGACGCCGGCATTGTTGATCAGTAAATCCAACTGAGAGAAATTCTTCCTGAAACCTTCGGCAAACCTGTGGACAGAATCCAACTCGGCCAGGTCAAGTTCCATGATCCTCACATCTGCCTCCGGAAACGTACTTTTTATTTTTTTCAGTGCCGACTCCCCCTTTTCCAAATTCCGAACCGCGATAACCACTGTGGCATTTTTGGACGCAAGAATTCGAGCCGTCTCGTACCCAATTCCACTGCTGGAGCCCGTTATGATAGCCACCCTGCCTTTTTGATCGGAAACGTCACGACTGTCCCATTTCTGTTGTAACATTTTGTTCTCCTTTTGCGATACTTTTAATGATCATTCACTTAATGTCAAGTGTCCAGCAGAACGAGGAGTTTTTAAACAGGGGATAACGATTGACCGGCTATCTCCAAAATGGTAATTTATCCTCAAATTCGAGAGGTCCAAAATGAAAACATTAAAAAGATTCAGCACCAAAATCATCGATGACGTTTTTACCGATGAAATTTCAATTTTTAAACCTAAATTTGAAGTGAACTATGGCGCCTATGTTGAAAGACTCTGGGATGCTAATCCGGAACTCTACGAAATTCTAAAAAACGCAGCCGACTTGGAGGCTGCAAGGGAAGGCTTCTTTTCCTTCCTGGAAATAGCCGAGCGAAAGATTTTCGCGGTGGACAATGATCTTCATATTTTGGAAAAGGCGACAGTCCGGGAAGGGATCCGTGTTTTTAAAAGTATTATTGGACCGGTCAATGAATTCCGCACCGGTGTGTCCGCCCTGGACATTTTATGGAAGTTGGCCCGGGACAAAAAAGAAAACATCCAAACAGAGGTATCTGTGGGTTTTTTAATGGAATTCATCAATCTGTTCCGCAGTGTCATCGGGCAATCCAACATCTATCTTGAAAATGGAGAAGTCAAAAAACATATTCCGGATTTTTTAAAGCTCGAAGGACACGCAGCGGCTCAGGCCAGAACGGACATCTTGGATGAGCTCGGTTCAACCGTAAAGAAATACTTCAAGAAATACCCCTCTGGTCTCGAAGAAGAGGTCGTGACCTGGCGAAAAGAGAATAAAACAAAAATACTCAACTATTTTGGAGGGACCGAGACAGACTGGAACGATTATAAATGGCATCTTAAAAATGTGATCAGTGATTCAAAGCCGCTTCTGGATCTGATCGAGTTGACCAAAAATCAAAAAGCGGCCATCGAAAAAGCCAACCTCAACAAAATCCCCTTTGGGATCACTCCCTACTATCTCAGCTTGATGGATTCCAACCTTTCCATCGGCTATGATCACGCCGTGCGGGCACAGGTGATCCCTCCAAAAATATATGTGGATTCCATGTCCGAACACAGAGAGGAACGGGATACCTTTTTCGATTTTATGGGCGAACATGACACCTCACCACAGGATCTGATCACCCGCCGCTATCCTTTTATTTCGATCTTAAAACCCTTTAATACGTGCTCTCAAATCTGTATCTACTGCCAGCGCAATTGGGAAATCGAACGTGTATTGGATCCTAAGGCCGCTGCATCAAAAGAACAGGTGGACAGCGCTTTGGCCTGGTTTGATGACCATAAGAATATCGGAGACATTCTGATCACCGGCGGGGATCCTGTAGTGATGAATGATAGTCAGTTGGAGAGAATCTTGGACATTCTGGCGCAGAAAAAACACATTTACCGCATCCGCCTCGGGACCAGGACTCCTGTGGTCCTTCCCATGCGATGGACCGATAATCTGATCAATATTGTCGCCAAATATCATGATCCTCCACGAAGAGAGATCGCTGTCATCACTCATTTTGAACACTCTTATGAAATCACTCCGGAGAGTTTAGCGGCCGTCCAAAAAATTCGCAAAGCAGGCATCAGCGTCTACAACCAGGTTGTCTTCACCATGGAAAATTCCCGGCGTTTTGAACTTGCAAAGCTCCGCTGGGATCTGAAATCCATCGGAGTGGACCCCTACTACACATTCAACATGAAAGGAAAAGAAGAAACCCAGCAGTACATGGTCCCGATTGCCCGGATTTTACAGGAACGGAAAGAAGAAGCACGGCTGCTGCCGGGACTGGACCGGACAGACGAACCAGTCTTTAATGTGCCGAAATTAGGAAAGAACCATCTGCGTTCCTGGCAGGATCACCGCTTAGTGATGATTATGCCAAATGGTTCCCGTGTCTATGAATTTCATCCCTGGGAAAAAAACATCTCTCCAATCCCACCTTATAATTATATCGATGTTCCCATCTACGATTACCTGGAAGAAATGGCAGCACGGGGTGAAAACATACGGGACTATAGGACAATCTGGTTTTATTATTAAAGAAAGGGTTCGAGGGGTCGAGGGTTCAAGGATTCGAGGGGTCAAGTGAAAAACATATTAATTTTTTTTAAAAAAAACACTCGAATCCTCGAATCCTAGAACCCTTGAATCCTTTTAGGCTATTTAGGCAGCTTGTAATTCAGCCAACAATCCTGCAATAAGGTCCTTAACTTTTACGATCTCGTTGATTCGGTAAGCATTCTTCCCGCAGAAAATAAGACCGCGGTCGACATCGCCAAAATACGAGTTGAGAAGAGCCAGAGCGATGCAGTATTTCGCTTCACTGACTTTACAAAGCGTCAAGCATCTGTAGGGGCACGTGACCTTTAGTTTCTTAATCTCTATGTCTTTGAGAAACTTGTTGCGGATGGCCCGTCCAGGCATACCGACCGGACTTTTAATAATAACAATATCCTCTTCTGTGGCATCAAGGTAGGCCTGTTTAAATTCCTGAGAAACACCACACTCATCGGTGCATACAAAACGTGTCGCCATTTGGACACCTGAAGCACCAATGGAAAGCATCCTTGCAATATCCTTTCCGGTAAATATTCCACCTGCTGTGATGACGGGAATTTTTTTCCCGTATTTGTCTTCAAAAGGTTTTATGGTTTCCAAAACCTCGGGGAGGAGAATTTCCAGGGAGTACTTTTCCGGTTCCTGGAGCTGCTCCATAGAAAAACCGAGGTGTCCCCCGGCCAGGGGGCCCTCAAGAATCAAGGCGTCGGGAATTCGTGCATGTCGTTTATCCCATGATTGGAGAATAAGCCTGGCGACTCTTGCGGAGCTCACGATAGGAATCAGATTCACCGACGGGTCTTGGACTAGGGCGGGTAGTTTCATGGGAAGCCCGGCGCCATAAATGATGATTTTAATGCCTTCCCTTACAGCGGCCTTGATCATATCATCCGCGTTGCTGAGCACTCCCATGACATTGACGGCAAGATGGCCATCTGTCAAACTCTTTGCCTTTCGAATCTCCTCCACCAGTGATTCCCGGGAGACCCTTTCAAAGTCATCCTTTCCGGCATTAATATCTCCCAGGCCAACACTCGCAATGGTACCAATCCCCCCCGTATTAGCTACAGCTGCGGAAAGAGAGGAGAGAGAAACTCTAACACCCATCCCTCCCTGTAAAATCGGGATGTCAGCGGTGATTGAGCCAATCCTTAGTTTTGGGATTTCCATATTTATTTTCCTAATTTTATTTAGGAAGGAAACTCAAGCAAATTATAAAGACGTATTATGAAGCCTTCTCACATGAAATACAATGACCTCCTCTTGTTTTTTTTCGTTATTCAGATCCGGCTTTTTTGGGATTAATTTCCTTCAATACAATAAAGGTTTGTGTAGCCACGCAGGAACAGCTGATTTCCGACGACAACGGGTGAAGAGTTAAAATTGTCATCCAACTGGTTTTTTGCCAAAATTTCGAACGTGGAACCGTGTTTGATCACGTAGGCCATCCCTTTTTGCCCTAGGATAATGATCGCGTTATTGGCAATAACAGGAGATGTAAAAATATTCCCCATGCCTTCGAGTCTCTGATTGCTGTAAATGACCTCCCCTGTTTTTGCGTCAAAACATGAGAGAATTCCATTATTACTCTTGAGAAAATACAGATGGTTTTCGAAGAGCAAAGGAGAAGGCGTGTAGGGTGTATCTTTATCAAATTTCCAGATGATGGCATCCGTACCCGTGATGTTCCCTTTGGCCTCTGAAAGACGGATAGCCAGTAATGCATTTCCCCGGAAACCGGTCATGATATAGACAATCCCATTGGCTTCGACTGGCATGGGGATAGCGTTCATCGTCATCCCGGAACACTCCCAGATCAACTCTCCGGTAGCCAAATCGTAGCTGCGGATTAATCCTGATGCACTTGTGATCACCTGAGGTTTTCCATTGTTTTCGACAATAAAAGGCGAGGCCCAAGAGGTTCCCTCATCCCGGTCGACTTTCCAGATGTCCTTACCCGTTTTTTTATCGAGAGCTATGATGAACGATTGTCCTTCATGGTCCCAGGTAATAACAATCTTATCGCCGTAAAGGGCGGGAGAGCTACCTTCACCAAAATTCATCCTTTTATTCAATTGGCCAAAATTTCGTTCCCATTTGAGATTGCCCTTCATGTCCAGACAATACATTCCCCTGGAACCAAAGTAGGCATAGATAAACTCGCCGTCTGTAAAAGGCGAATTTGATGCCCAGCTGCCGAACTGGTGAGTGCCTTCCTGGGGCCATTCTTCCTTGACTGTTGTCTGCCACAGGACTTTCCCATCATTCCGGTTTATGGCCATTACAACAAATTTGAGGATTTTTGTGGTCCGCGTTGTGGGCATCCCCCGGCCTCGCTGCGCACCTTCATCCTTCACTTCCGGTTTGCCTTCTTTATCGGTCTCCACAGCCGTTGTGATAAAAATTCGATCTCCCCAAACGATGGGAGTGGAATGGCCCTTTCCAGGAATGGCAATTTTCCATTTGATGTTTTTTGTCTCACTCCACTCGAGGGGGAATTTTCCATCAGGCGAAACACCATTGGCTAAAGGCCCTCTCCACTGCGGCCAGTTTTCTTCGGAAACAGGGGCATTTCCAAAAGCCAAAATGAGGCCTGAAAAAACAAATAAAACGCTTAATATAATGACTGATTTTTTCATTCTTGTAGATCTCCTTGTGAAATTTAAATATCTATTCTTCGATGCAGTACAAATGTGTCGATGTTCGGATGAAGAGCTGTGATCCAGACACTGCCGGAGACGCCAGCGTATAGGTACCATCGAGCTCATTCGTCGCAAGAAGCTTAAATTCCTTCCCTACAGAGACAATGGACGTCACACTTCTTTCGTTAATAATATAGAGTTTCCCATCCGTGAGAATAGGGGAAGCGCTCACAATGGCTTCGGTTGTGGCTTCCGGTCCCCATATCAGGGTGCCTGTTTTGGCATCCAAACACGTCACAAGGCCTCTATCATCGACCATATAAAAATATTTGCCGTCACTAATCGGAGAGGGAACATCGGGGCCGGCTGCACCTTCATACTTCCAGACAAGATGGCTCTCCGTTATATCTCCCGTCCCTCCGACCTTTAGAGCAATAAGGGGTTTTTTCCGTGTGGGTGCATAAATTATTCCATCCACAATGATGGGGGTGGGAACGATGCGGTAATTGGACCGTTTCAAGGGATTTAATCCACCCGCACGCCAGATCTCCTTGCCCGTTTTAAAATCATGGCCTGTGACATAATCCCCTCCGGAGATAACAATCTGAGTCTGTCCATTGTGTTGGAGAACAACCGGAGTTGTGTAGGCATCGGGGGATTCTCTTACAGCATCGGTGGGACGTTCCTGATGCCACTGAAGTTTCCCGGTTTTGGCCTCATAGGAAACAACGTAGGACGGATCATCCGTGCGCATACCGTGAAGAACCTCCACAATAAGGCTTCCCTCATGCAGCAGAGGAGAGGATCCATACCCCCAATTATGACCAAAGGGATCGTAATCCTCTTGAAGATTTTTTTTCCAGATCGATTTTCCGTCCATATCAAAGCAAATGATTTTGCCCGTACCTGTCACCACCCACACATGTTGACCATCTGTAACGGGTGAGGGTGTGGCATCGTTTTGTTTGTTGTGTATCTGGTTTTTATCGTCCAGTTCTCTCTGCCAAAGGACCTTTCCATCCGTTTTGGAAATACAGAACAAGAACAGTTTCGATCCACCGGGATCCCGTCTGGGCCTCCTTCTTCTCTTCTGGCTCTGGGTTTGTTCTTTCTGAGCGGGCTGCTCGGCCAGTTCAGGTTTGGGCTCGGCTTTTGAGGGAGACGTGATAAATATCCGATCTCCCCAGATAATGGGTGTGGCCGCACTCCAAGAGGGCAGTTCTATTTTCCAGACAATATTCTCTGTGAGGCTCCAATTCATAGGGAGGTTTACGGCATCGCTGATCCCGTTGTGGAAAGGGCCTCTCCAATGAGGCCAGTTTTCTTCGGCCAAGATGAAACCAGCGGCACAAAAAACAGCTGCCGTCAATGCCAGGGTTAAAAGCAATCTCTTCATGATACTCCTCCTCAGAGTTGATGAAAGGATTCAAGGATACAAGGATTCAAGGGTTCAAGTGTTTTTTCTAACGATTTAATAAGTGTTTCAACAATTCTCTTCCAAACTTTCAATTCTTTATAATTCTTAAGCATTTTGCTCGAATCCTCAATCCCTAGAATCCTTATGATCCTGCCAACTCTTTGTAGATAATTCATACTTTTGATTATTTAGACGGAAATTAATCCTATTCCTTCCTTAATGCAGGCAAAAGATCTTCTTTTATGGCCATTTTTGCCGCCGAGTACGTCCATATCCCTCCGTTGAGACCGACAATAACAAATATTATAAAGATAGTAGAATAAGGGATTTCAGCTCCCGGTGTCAACAGGGATGGAAGAGTGGCCAGCCCTGCCGCGAATAACCCATAGAAGATGCCGGCCGCCAAGAGTGCAAAGTGTTCAGACAATACGATAGTCTGAACCGATTTCCTGGAAAAGCCTACAGCACGAAGAAGTGCCAATTCTCCCTGCCGTTCCTTTATATTTCGCCAAACGACAATTCCCAAACCGAAACTTCCCAGCAGCAGACCAAAACTGCCGAGGATAAGAAAAATGGATAAATACGTATTCTGAACCGCGTTGAACTCCGCCAAACGAATGGACGCGGGGACAATGTCCAGACCTAGATCCTGCATCGCCCAAGCTAACTCATCGGCAATGTCTTCCCCATTTTTTTGGAAAATGTCGGAAAGAAAAATCCGGTAGCCGCTTATTGACGGATATTTCTGAATAAAGGCCTCTTCGGAAATGATGATATTTCCCTGAAAAATTGAATTGGCCAGTCCCCCAACCAGTTTAAGCTGATAGGTGCGTCCCTCTTCATCCACATAGGGCAACGTGTCTCCTACGGATTTGCCTAATCCCCAAACAATTACAGACAAATCGGCAACAGCAGGCACAAAACCATCCGGCAATTTTTCTTCCAAAACAGACCAGGGATTATTTGGATCGACATCATCCGTATATTCGGCAAAAGTGAAAGCGCCTCTTATCACAAGTTGTTGGGGATCGACACCGAGCAGTTGTGGATTTGTGACAAGATTAAGATTCAGGCAGCTCGCATCATCGCCGTCTTTCACTCGAAATTGGACATAGCTGATGTCTTGGGAACTTAACCGTTCCAATCCGTAAAACTGCTGCCCTTTTGAGCTGTTGAGATCATAGAGAATAGGAAGTGAGCTTTCCCCATAGAGAGAGAATCCACCGGTTCCGGAATCTCTACGGTCAGCATCTTTGATAGAATTGAGCCGGTTGGCCCCCACCGTAAATACGATGAACAATCCAGAGGCCAACAGTCCGATAAGAGTGACGCTGCGCAGGCGCTTTCTGGCATTATTCCGGATACCAATGCTAAAAAGACTGAGCCGGTCGGGTTTTGCCGAATGTCCGATCCTAAACAGCAGAGCATTCGTCAGTGCCATCCCTCCAGTCAGCAGCAGAGTTCCCGAGATAAAAAACACAGCAAAAGCCGAATCTCCCGAGCCGAAATTTGTAAAAATCAGGAGAAGACATACCGCTGCCATACACGCCAATCCAAAAACTAGACTTTTTATCGGTTTTTTTCTGCCTGTGCTTTCTATCTTTGTCTGGCCTCTTTGCAAAGCCGTGATGGACTGGCCGAGCTGTCTTCTCGTCACCAGCCAAATCGTCATAAAAGCCACCAGGCTCCCCATCAAAACGCCAAAAAAAATGGACATCCCATTGAGATGAACACGGAGGAGTGTTGATGTCCCCACGGCTGACTTCCAGACAGTTTTGAGAGCCAAAAGAACGGCCTGATTATAAATCACTCCGACAAAACTTCCCAGAAAACTTCCGACCATGATGAGCAAAGCGCCTTCAAGAAGCACCAGTCGTCTCACAATCTTTTTAGAAAATCCTAAAGCTAAATAGAGGCCGTTTTCTTCCGATCTTTTTTCCGTATTAAACACAAAGAGTAATCCCGTCAACAACAACGCGGCTAAAACAATGAAAAAACTCAATCCCATAAAGAGCTGGGAAAAACTCACAGACAAAGAACTCGCCAGGAGGCCCTCTTCTTTTACATCCCGAAAATTGAATCCAAGACTTGCCGGATCAACGGCTTCCTTTAATTTATTCGTCACAACATCTTTTTCCAATTCCGGAAACCGAATGGCGGTGACGTTTCCAAACCTGTTGGCCCACATTTCTTGAGCCGCGTCCAGAGAGACAAAGGCTTTAGGTGTTCCTCCAAAGTCATCCCAGTAGTCCTCATCCTTATCGCGAATCTTGTCCAAATCAATGGGTATCCCCGGATTCCAGTCACGGCAGTTGTCTTTACCGGCCAATCCCGGAAAATCGGGCAGCAGATCTCTATCCGCATATAGTCCCTGGATGGGGACGACGGCTTTGACTTTGAATGTGGATGTTTTCTCCTTCAAATCACGTCCAGGACCAAGAACATAATAGGTCAGCTGGACCAGGTCCCCTACACCGGCAGAAATATCCGCAGACAACCAGTCATTAATAATAATGTCCTTATCGTCTAATTCAGGCTGGATTGAGGAGGAACCGGGCGCGGATACAAATGAGTATGGAGTGGCCTTACCCCCAAGACGTATTTCATTGACAAAATAAGTCATCACCGGCTGAGCTTCAGGAAAAAGACGCAGGGCTGTCTTCGCTGTAGAAGAATCCAGAAAGATACGATTTGATCTGAGTTCCAGAATGTTTCGTCCGGATAGCGGATGCACCTCCAGACCTGCGTCATCCAGTATCCACTTCTTTTTAAAGGCCTCGTTGACAGTGAAAATGTCCAACGGACTGCCGTTTCGTTCCGCTACCAGCAGGACATTCGCCCGGTTATCCAGCCCCATTTCCTGAGATAAAAAAGAGAGCGACACGAATACGGTCAATGGAGCGACCTGATCCGCCCTGAGATAAAACCGTCCAAATGCTGCATCCGATGCAACGGTTTTTACTCTGAAACGTCTTGCCAGCGAAGAGTCCGTATCCAAAGCCAGTGGAGCATCCTTTGGCATGGCATCCAGCTTTTCAGCACGGAGAAGAATCTCATCTCCTTCCTGTACTCCAAGCCGCACAGCCAGATAACGGTTGAGAATGGCTTCATCCGGAGAGAGGGAGTCATATATGTCTTGACTATCACCTAGCTGTCCAAAGCGGGCATCCACCCCCAATATTTGAATGCGGTTGACCCTGCGGACTCCCCCGTCAGCAATAGCGATTCCTCTGGTTTGAAGCAGTGGGGCGACATTTGTTTTGAGAGTTTTCGAAAGATCATCTGCCAGTTGAGCCCGGAAAAATCGATCTCCTGAAGACAGAGCAAATTCAGTTTTTCCAAGCCTGTCAAACACAATCTGTCGAAGACTGTAACGGACAGAATCCCCAATGACAAAGGCTCCGACCAGGATGGCCGTACTGACCATCGTTCCAAGAACAACCCATCGATTCATTCGGCGGTAATGGACCAGGCTTCGGAACACGAGCTTTCTGAAATTCATTGGATCATACAAGCTCTAATTGTCCATTCTGAAGAATAAAGACTTTGCCCATAAGCCGGGCAAGCTCCATCGAATGTGTGACCGTGATAAGGGCCACACCTTCTTCTCTATTTAAATCTACAAGGAGTCGGCCAAGGTTCTCCGAAGATTCTTTATCCAGGGATCCCGTTGGCTCATCCGCCAGGATTAATTTCGGTTTATTGATAAGGGCCCTTACAACAGCTGCCCTCTGCAGCTCCCCTCCGGACAACACGGCTGGAAAGAAGTCCATCCGTTCTTTTAGAGCGACTTTTTCCAGGAGAGTTTTGGCCCGCCTCATCACTTCATTTTTGTTTTTTTTAACTCCCAGGGGAATTGTTGGGATTAAAACATTTTCCAGAACTGTGCATTGAGGGAGAAGATGATGGAGTTGGAAGATAAATCCAATCTCCCGGTTCCTGATTGCTGAAAGCTCTGAATCACGGAGATTGGCTAGGTTTTTCCCTGCAAAAAACACATCCCCCGACGTCGGCCTTTCAAGAGCTCCGATGATGTTAAGAAGTGTGCTTTTCCCTGATCCTGAAGGTCCGACCACAGCCATGGATTCACCCTGATCAATCCGGAAGGAGATGTCCTCCAGGACCGTTATCGTTTTATCAGCTGCAGGAATCTCAAACGTTTTTGCTATTTTTTTAAGTTCAAGTAACATCGTCATAAATCCTTGCCATATTTTTGGCCATGGCATCCATAGAAAATCGTTCCATGACAATACGATGTCCCTGGTCGGCCAGCCTTCGGACTTTTTCCGTATCCTCAAGAAGAGAAGCTATGGACCCGGCCAGCTGATCACTGGTGTTCGGTTCGTAGAGGATGCCGCCGTTTGTCGCTTCGACAAATTCCGGATAACAGCCCACATTGGGCTGCACGACAGGAACTCCGGCCGCCAAGGCTTCGACCTGATAGGCCCCAAAGGCCTCACCGCTGGGAACAGGGACGGAGAGCAGCGTCAGCGACTTGAGAAATTGGACGCGGCTGTCCTTTTCGAAGTCTTTGAAAATATGGACATCCCCTTCAAAACCATTCTGAGCCATTTTTTTCATTTGCGCATTCACATACGACTTGTCATCGCTTGAATACCCTCCGGTCAGGTGCAATTTTAAGTCCTTAAACCGGCTTTCTTTTTTGAGTTTGATAAAAGCGTCCACCAGTATCCCGAGACCAAAATATTCTGACATCCTGCACAGATACCCAATGACAGGAGGATCGAAGGGAAGCGGGGATTTTATATAGCCTTCCAGGCAAATTCCTCCGTAGATCACTTTTATTTTATCTCCGGGAATTTTCAGCTGCTTTTGAGACTTCTCCGAATAATATTGGCTGGCTGTCACAAACAGATCGACATCTTCAGCCTTTTTAGCCATGAGATTCCACACTTGTTCCTGATAAGGTTCATCCATCAGGTCCACCCATTCGTTCTCATCCTGGAGTGAACACACAACTCCAACTCCAAGGTCTTTCTTGAGTTTATGTGCCAACCCAAGGAGGAGGGCATTCGAGATATGGACGACATCGGGAGCGATTTCATTCTTTAGATACCGGACAAGGTGCTCCAATTCCGAAGCCTGCCGTCCCATTTCACCGTGAAGCATGGAGAGTGTCATCTCCTCAAGTCCTGACGCCCGGGTAGAGCCGGCCTTTTTTGCCGCGAAATTCAGCAGAACATTCGAATCCAATATTCGCTCCAACCACACCGGAGCATGCCTGTAGAATGACAGCTTTTCCTTTAGATAGACATTAATGGCGCCATAAAATACAGGAGTCCCGGTAATGTTATTTCCGCTGTCCAGATTTGACGGAAGATACATAGGAACCCGCACAACATCATGTCCGAGCGCTAGGAGCGATTTAAGCAGGGCCGTATCTCTGAAACAATTTTGACAGTAAAATGACATTCCTGATCCAGGAGTAATATAGACAATCTTCATGATTTTTCTCCAAAGGCATAAACACGGCCATCTTCCGATCCGATAACAATAAAGCCTCCTGCCACAGCAGGGCATCCGATGATAGCCGCTCCGATTTCATAAGACCAGATTTTTTTTCCATCCTTGAGATTCACGATATAGAGCCTTCCATCTATCGATCCGAAAATAACCTTATCGCCCGCGATAACCGGTGAACCGTCTATCTCATCAAATGTCTGAAAATCCCATATTTTTTCTCCCCGTTCCCGGCCCACGCAGTGCATATATCCATCACGGGAACCGATCACAACCCGGTCTTTAGTCACGGCCGGCGAAGAAAAGAAAGGACCGGGATGCTCCTTGTCCTGGTATTCCCAAATGATTTTTTCCTCAATAAGATCGATAGCCACCAATTTATTATCATAGTGGCCCAGGTAGGCAATATTGTCGATAAGAGCCGCCGAACCGGGGATGTAAGAGCCCGCCCAGACCTCTCCTGTCTTTTTTCCGTCAGAAACCGAAACAATGTGGACAAGTTCATCACAACCGCCAAAAATAACATGAGTCCCATCTGTGGACGGAGCCCCATTGATGAAATTGTCTGTTTCATACACCCATTTTAACTCTCCCGCGTCTGCATCGAAACAGTACATCCTGTTGTCATAGCTGCCCACAAGAATCCAGGCTTTTTCACTGTTGGGACTCTTTACCCAATTGGCCGATCCATAAATAGAACTGCCGCACTTATATCTCCAGATCTCCTGCCCGCTGAGTGCATCCAGGCAAAAGAACTCTCCGCTCAGATTTCCGATATAGACGGCATCATCGAGGAGAAGTGGTGAGGCTTCGATATCATCCTCCGTGTCAAACGCCCAGACCTCACGGCCGTCGAGGAGATTCAGTGCATAGACCTTTCCGTCCGTCGAACCAATATACACACGCCCGGACCCGATGACGGGAGACGAAATAATGTAGGATTCCGTGTTGAAAGACCAGAGGAGAGACAGCTTATCCGGCACCTTATCCTCCGCTATTCCGGACAGGGAAGAATCTCCACGAAAAATCGGCCAGCTTATCCCTTCGACATCCAGTACCCGCTCCCCCACCTCTTTCTTTGCACATGTGACTAAGAGAAGAGGAAAAAGCAGAAGTACTATTATAGATCTACCATTCCACATACTTTTTTCCTTGTTCGAGCGTGCCTTTTTCACTGTACACCCTCTCGCTTTTATTTTCCTTTTTCACAGAATTATATATCCTCATTCTTTTGTTCTGTCCCGCCAGGAGAGAGCTGCCGTTGGGCAGGAGGTTATGCATTCTCCGGCCACTTTTTTCAGCCCCTCGCTGAGCGGCTGTCCAAACGGTGTCTGCACACGAACGTCAAAACCCCGGTTAACAAAAGTCAGTCCAAGATGTTCTCCGGATTTTTTAGTGATCTGCACACACAAACCACATTTGATACACTTACCCGGCTCATAGATCACGAGTTCATGCTGGATAACTTTTTCTAATTTTTTCCTATGCGTGAAAGGAAACCGGCGTTGGTTCGAATCGTATTCTTCCGCATACTGCCTCAGTTTGCAGGAGTTGGGCTTCCGGCAGTCACAGCCAAAACAGCGTGAAGACTCCAGGACAGCCTCTTCCTCGGAATAACCCTTCTCAAATCCTCTTTCATAAGTTATCCGACTATATCCTTCCGCTTCCTTAATGAGTTCGGCAGTGTCATTTTCATGGACTTTTCCAAGCATAGAATTAAAACGCCGGACCGGACCGGTCACAGTTTCGCCACGGAGGAACTGGTTGACGGATTTAGCCAGAAATTTTCCATGAGCCGACGCCCGGATGGCCATCTGGGATTCTGAAACAGCATTCCCCCCGGCAAAAACTCCGGGAATGCTGGTTTCAAACGTCTTCCGGTCAATACCAATTCCCTGGCCGGTTAAAGATATCCCGGTGTTATCAAACAATTCGGGATTAAACGTACCGATAGCCACAACAACTGCATCATAACTGGTTTTCAATTCATCCCACAGCAAATCCCTTCCAAGAGATCGTTCCATAAAAAACTCGACTCCCAGTTCGGCAATGAGCTCGATCTCCGCGTCAAGCACCGTCCTGGAAAGAATGTCCTCGGAAACTCCATAACGCAGCATGCCGCCCGGCAGAGGATTTTGATCATAAACGTGACACACATAACCATTTTGAACGAGATAGTAGGCCGCGGATAATCCCGTTGGTCCGGCTCCTAAGATGGCGACTCTTTTTCCGGATTTCGCACTGATCTCGGGAAGGAATGAACGATTTCGGCCCAAATCCACATCGGCAACATATCGTTTCAAAGAACAAATCGAGACAGAGTCGTCATACGACTTCCGGTGACATCCTTTTTCACACGGGGCGGAACAAATCCGTCCTAAAACCGCGGGAAGCGCAATGTTTTTTTTGACTGTAATAATCGCATCCTCAAACTGCCTGTCTTTTATCTGTCGAATCATGAGGGGTATATTCATCCGGGCCGGACAGGTACGAAAACACGGGGCCTCACAGTCACCGATATGCTCACTCAATAAAAAATCCAAGGCGTCTTTTCTGGCAGCCCTGACTTTTTCATTGTCTGTTGCGATTTCCATGCCTTCTGTCACCACTGCCGAACAGGAAGGAATAAGACGGTCAGAATGTAGATCATGAACGACACAGATCATGCAGGACGTCGAATGTCCGTATCCATTCAAATGGCACAATGTTGGGATGTGAATATTCTGGGCAGCGGCGGCGTCCAGGATTGTGCTGTCACAGGAAACAGTCACGTCCAAATTGTTGATGATGATATTGACGCTCTTCATAATTTTTTCACAGAATCAGTCTGGCAAACCTGTTGGCATGTCCCGCATTTAGTGCATTCTCTCTGGTCTATGATGTGTCTTTGATAGGGCAAAGCCTGAATCGCACCCACAGGACATTTCTGGGCACAGATCGTGCAGCCTATGCATGACTCATCTATAGAATAGGTAAAAAGCGCTTCGCAGCGTTTTGCCGGACACTGACCCTTTAAATGCGCCTCATACTCCTCTCTAAAATATTTCAGCGTCGTTAAAACCGGATTCGGGGCTGTTTTTCCCAGTCCACAGAGACTGCCCTGTTTTGTTTTTAAAGCAATCTCCTCCAGTTTTGACAGGTCTTTCTCTTGTCCTTTTCCCGCGCA
>SDBU01004534.1_pt1 | contig 17027 bp, 38 predicted proteins | sample 2277071 | NCBI WGS metagenome assembly SDBU01 (sample SAMN10397929, study PRJNA504765) | marine sediment metagenome | isolation source: marine sediment core GS08_GC12, 126 cmbsf | place: Arctic Ocean: Gakkel Ridge, Loki's castle | collected 2008 | reverse complement strand
GAATTATATATCGCGCCCCGCGACCACGCTTATCATTGGGAGCTACGGGGTCGAAGCGGATCATAATTGGCGGTATATACGCCAGCCCTACTTCGCCATCTGGACTCTTCGCACGTTCAGATCTGTTCCAGTATACCTTACCTACAGCCAACCCACTTAACTGTGCGCCCTTCAGCATAGTACGTGCCGTATGCTGTGTGTTAGACGCTTTCCATGCGGCATATAGTATCATATCCATATCGTTACTCAAGTCAGCATCTTCACTAAGAAGTGGATGGGTATGAACAATAGGCCGGTTCTTCAGGAGTATGCTGTTGGCATCACCTACAGCTTTATTGATGTAATTCTCACGGTAGACAGGAATACTATCGGAAATAAGAACGTCGTCATAATCATCGTCTGGCTCCCACCAATTATCGCCACGATAGAATTTTACAGCACGACGAAATTCACCAATATACCGCCTATATGACGGATGTGTATCTGCTTCTTCGTACATGCTATTAAGTCGCTCTGGGCTATACCACTTATCTGTTTTCATTATTCAATCAATGTCCCAATATTACTTTCTGAAATTCGCCTCTGGGAAATGCCGTGAAGCCATGCTGTCTAAATGATATTTCAACGTATCATATATACATGCCTCCACAACATCTTTGGCCTTATCGCGCGCTAACTTGCGCCCTTCTTTGTCGTCTTTCTCCGGATCGCCAATGTCGTACATCCTACCAAACAACTTAACAATTGATGCACGTAGCAAATTGATGGTTTGCTTATCACCAAGATATACAGGGAAAGACAGCATCGGCGTCTCTACAATAGGCAGGAAGTCCTGTAACTTCTCTAAGTCGGCTTCCATCTTGGCTAATTGCTTTTTCAACCTATTTATCTCTTCGTCCTTCTCTACTCCCGCTTGGGCAAGATCGCGCCTATCGGTAATAATAGATTGTATATGCTGTTCTGCTGTTTCCGTGACCTGCGGTATCGCCATTCCTACCTCCTGACCATATTGAAATATTCTATTTCATCATGCGCTTTCGCATCATGTTATCATGCTTTCTTGCATCTAGTTCTTTCAACCGAGCATCTATATTCAATATTATTGTCTTGCTACCTTTATCTTCTGGGTCATAATACATAGTTGGTAAATCTTCTTTCCGCTCTGCAACAAATTCGTATTTGGGTGTTACAAACGTCCCTTGCTTGATAGCCTCATCTGCAATGGCACTAGCAAAAAGGCAATCGTCATTACTAACCCCTGGTGTGGCAGCAAATTTGACGCCATTGCTCTGCCTTATGAACCTGCGAGCTTCCTCAAATAGCAACCTATCTGGAATCAACGGCGGGTCGCCATGCTCTATAGCGTCATAAGTAGCTCCTATAGCCTTACGCATATTAGCAGTTAAATATTTGCGGGTACGCGGTGACGTAAACCAGCCGGGCTTCGTACCTAGTCTATAGTATCCACGCTCCATATCTCTATCATCAGGCCGCTTGTAGATTCGTATAGCGTCATACTTAAATATACCAAGTTCGCTATGTCCTGTCAATAAAAAAGTTTGTGTAACGTTCCCAGCCCCTATATTTACTTCTAATGCCAGATGCGCTGGGCGACCTTCGCGGTCGGCATAATAATAACCTAAAAACCATAGTTGCCTCGCCAATTCTATTTCAGTGATATGACCGTACAATGCTGCTACGATCTGCCCACTTTTCTTCTTTACATACGCTGTAGTATAATCTCCTGTAATTCCACCTTCTGAACTATCACAACCTATGAAATATCGCGGCCTGTTAAGCTGATTCCTGTCAAGCGGATGCTCCCATATTTTTATTATCCAGTCGCCACGCGGCTTGTCTGGGAACTCCTGCACAGCACTTGGCTCAAAGTATATGTCTTCGGGTGCAGGCTCAGCGACATCGCTATGTAGCGTACCATATTCGGGTGTGGCTATTTCGGGATGGCTACGCAAATATTTATCAACCTCCATCAATATACCCTGGTCAAACAAGCATAGGCGGCTATAGCCAATTAGCAAACCCGTTAGCCTAACGCGCCTCTCGCTTTCTGAGTATCCAAGCGCGAAAGCATTCTTAGCCCATTCGTAATTGCTAAATGGGTTATCTTGCGTATTTGCATATATAACATCATGAAGGGGATACTTCTTCGGATCGTCAAGTACCTTCTGGATTATCTCTTCCTGCAACCACTGGATGTCAGCCATGCCAACGTCAGGCGAATCCTCGTCTGTAACAAGCGTAGCGCAATTCCAAAATGTACCCTTACGGTTGATAAGGCGTGCTATCATTTCATTCAACAGCACTTTCTTGTGCGGCTCATCAGCAAACATAAAGTCTATTTTATCGCCTTCGTAATCCTTCTTCCCGCGCGTCTGCCACTTAAACATTATTCTACCGCCACGAGGGAATTCAGCCCACCACCTAGCACCTGCCTCTATTTTACAGTTACTATCATACGGAGCCAGTATCCTGTCATACTGCGCCTTGATATTGCTAATTTGTGTCTTTTCGCTATAGGTTGAGATGCACCCTTCGATGCCATTGGGGGGAATTTTAATTTTCCTTTCGGGGTGGATTGTATAACCAGTATAATTGCCAAGAACGTCCTTCTCTGGTATGATGTGATGCGCTACTTTCATAAGACCGCAAAACGTTTTACCGCTGTCGTTGCCGCCCAATAGAAAGATTATGTTTTTCTGTGTTTCCATAAAGCGCGTTTGCCCATCGCCTTGTGGCTCAAAATCGCGCACTAACGACCCGGCTTCTAGCTGACTATCGGCCATTGCCAAGAAGGATTCAAGCGGCAATTCAGTCGTTGTGGACATTAGGTATACCTTTTAGTTGGGCAATAGCATGATCAATATCGCTATCGAGTTCAAACCGCAATGTAATTTCAACATACGTGCAGGTATCTTTATTACGCTTCTCTACTCGTAACGTCTTAAACGGGTGTAGCTTATCGTGAATTAAGTCCTCTAGTAAACGTACTTTTTCGTTTGTCATGTTAATTTTACTCGGTTTTGTCTTTATTGTCAAGAGAATCAGTAGCCATATCTTTCGTCATCTTGTCGGCATAAGCCTTTTGTAATTGCTTTTCGACAGTTCGTAATCGCTTCACGCGCTTAGCGGCGGCAAGTTCCAACTTTCGTATTTGTTTCCCTTCATTGACAAATCTGCGGATAAGAATATCTGCCGCCTGCTGACCTAGCGCGTGGCGTAGTACGTTGTTCTCACCCTTTTGCTTATATTCCTCTACACACACTGGATCTTTCAGTGGATCTTTAGTCTTGGCTGGCATCTATTCTCTCCATTGTAAATGTGCATCTCGGTTTGCCATCCTTGATATATAAGCCTTTAAGTCGATCTTTACTCGGCTTATCCGTTCCATCTAACCGCTTTACTAACCAATCCACTATCCTGCGATTATGATAGTAAAGTGCGCCATCTTCTTTAACATCAAACCTGCCCCTTTTACCCCAGTTAATAAACCAGAAAGCAATGTTGTGGCCTTTAACAGTCTCGGCAATACAAATACCTTGAGCGGAAATCGTGCAATATTCTTCTATCACCTTCACGTTCTTAAAGAGAATCTTCCGCCATCCATCCATCTTAATATCCCACCTGCCAATGAGTTCTTCTGGCGTAGGCACAGGCAAATGTTTATATTCCTCCCATATAATTGTTGCTTTGCTCATAATATCTCCAGCGGGGGAGACGCAAGCGGGAGCAATAAACGCCGCTCACGCCTCCTATGCTTATCACGCTATTGTTCATTCTGAACAAACGCTTCTGGCTTCCCTGCTTCCATATTAGCCTTCAGTACGCCAACCTTGTCAACAGGCATGGTGATACTTATATTTCCAGCGTCAACGGCAACAGCAGTTATCCCATCTGCCTCCATTGCAATAATAGTATTCACCGCCGAGGCTAGATCCTTCAACTCCGCAGGCTTTATGACGGCCTTGCTTCTTCCAATACGGGCGATCCAGTTCTCTTCTGCCTTTTCAATCTTTATCATGGCTCCTCCTACTTAGGTTGTATTTCCTTCCGGCACTTACCACTATTCCAGCAATCATCACAGATACTCCTACTGCCCTCCTTCCGTACAATATCATCACACTCCGCAGCAACACAAAGAAATTTAGTGTCAGTACAAGGTGGATCTAAATGCAGATCTATACGCATCTTTGGTGGTATAAGCGCACCTTGCACATCAACATAAGAACGCTTTGTCACTATCCGCAAGAACACCTGCTGGTTTTTATGATCGTTACACTCTAACATCCTCAAACGCCAATCACCTCCATTGATTTTATGATATAAGGGGAAGACAAAGCAAAACGGGTTCTCACCGTTACGTCCTTCAAGTAGTTCCTTTTGGTGTAAGCGTGCCTTGCTATCTCAGCCCCAGCACTGGGTTTAGGCCTTTGGTTTGCGTCGAATGGAAGTTATCAACGCGGCATATCGTATGCCATTACTTTTGCCTTACGGTGATATGACTAGTACATAACCCCCTTATCACTACTTGCTCTCCAACATATCTAATTCATCTTTCGGAACAAGCCACTTCTCCAGTATTGCTTGTGCAACCCTGCGCCCTATTGGTTTTCTAAGAAGCCCGTAAAGACTATGAATGTCATTTTCGTTACCATATATAATTTCATTCACATCCAGTGCATCTACTTCCTCAAACACCAGAACAGTTATAACCGCCGTCTTCATTCAAGCTCCTTAGTAGGTCTGGTCTTAACACAGCGGCATAATATGTACTTGCCGGTAGTAACGTTACGACCTGTGTACCCACGCCCATGACAGCGGCTACATCCAGGATTAGGACGCTTACCTAGTTTTAGCCACAAAGCTGCTCGCTGCTCTCCATCTGGAAATACTGGAGCACCAACTTCCATTATATCACCTATAAATAAACCCGCTATCAGCACCTACCAATAGCGGGTTCAAGTGGTTAGTCTTCAAATTCACCCTTCATGCTCGCCTCCAATCACCTCCTCCGAAATAACTTATCCACCTACATTCTATCACACTTTTCACAAATTTCAAGGCTTTTATGCAAAACCCCCTGCATTTTGTTCTTGTCGCCGCCATTGCCTTTAAGCTCTACGATAATAAAACTTAATAGCAAAGAAACCCACAGAATGATCAACACCACCAACTCGATCTTCAGTGTTGAGAAAATCCACAATGAGGCTACAGCACCTACAAGAAAAACACTAGCAAGTATACTCGAAATCCTCCTTAACCTCTTGTATACCATTCCATTCTGTATCATCTCATCAATTTCCTCCTTGTACTTCCGTCCATTTCCTGAACACCCAGAACCTTGCGTACCATTGTTTCGTTACCTGCTGCGTCTATAACCACGACGATCTCAGTGCCGTCAGCAGCTTCGCCTTGAGCAAGTTCCACCTAAAAAGACTTCTTCATTTCTTCCTCCCGCTAGGAACCTCGATGTAACCTGGGTCGCGCGTTACAGGATGAGTACACAAACCACTTGCTACATCCCAGATCCCCCAACGCTGTAATACCAAAAAGCAGGTCTTCCCATTCGTGTTCAAATGACCGTGTATGTATAATAGGTCATGACGATGATTACGCATCAACGTACCTGTATGCCCCTTCCCACTCCAGTCATATAGCCAGTACATGCGTCTGGAACTTGTGTCCTGTACCTTGATCGTGCAAAACCTCGTCCTATGCTTGCCGCGCTGACTAATATGAGTTTCATGTTCAATGTATTTTACACGACCTGAGAATGTGACCATTTCCCCACCATATTCCGACACAACTAAAGGATATATAGTAAAACTCTTATAAGCTATATAGAGGGGGTCAGCTAGATCGCTCTCTTAGCTTGATTGCATCTAAATCATCTAAAGGCACGTCCCGCTTGACTAAAGACCATATATATTCACCCATATTTTTGTGGCCTAATTTGATGCTGCGTGATTTAATTTCTCGAATCTTCCACTTTTCTAAACCTATTTGTAGCCTAGATATACCAACCATGCGCTTCTACCTCCTATGTAGTAGTGATAATTGCTTTATTACCAGTAGTATACAATAACGCATGAATAATGTCAAGAACTAATATCTTCCCAACCACGATTATAAATCACCCAAAAACTTGTGCAATAATCTGTCAACTACATGAAGTTCAGTGTTGTCCAGTGTAATGCTACTACTTGTTTTGCCAGTGTCATTGTCAATGCGTTCTATCGTACCAATATCTGAAGTGGTGTTGTAGGTTAAAACCATCTTGTGACCACAACAACTGTCATAAGACCGGCATCCCCAGCAAGTGTATTCTTCTTCACGACGCCATGTAGACATTGTAAACCTCCTTGTTGTCAACCTGTGAGTAATTAAGACCGCTTCAAAAAAAATGTCTGTAGCATCGAAAGTTTATAGCAGTATGGACGGGGGCTTGGGGGGATAGGGGGTATCATCCATTTGTGCATCCACACAACATCACCTATCATCATCTGCATATCTAAACACCAACACCAACGCCGTACATATACCCTATAGATTCAGTCATATCAACGTTTTTTTATGTTTCATACAGGGCATAACTGCTCTGCATAACGTATATTATGAGGCATGTATCATTTGCACCACATCGAAGGGCTGACATATAAGGATAATATGGGATATATCGACATCATAGGCTATTCCAGAGCGCAGTGATACGGTCTAATGTGTATCCTCCTGCCCGTACCTTGTCTAAGAACGCAGTAACCATATCATCTCCGCTGGCGTAGGCTGTAGATACTGACAGGTTTGTGTTCTGGGACATGATACGCTGTGTGGGCTTGTATACTTCACTGATTCTCAGCAGTATTTCATTGGCTTTCACGTTGGTTTCTGCTATGTTAAACAGGTTACCAACCACTTTATCGACGTGTCCCTTGATTACATCCACGGTTAAACGTGCCAGCAGGTCAGCGAACAGCGGGTTTCTACGTGAGTCGATGATAGATGAGCGGTTTATTCCCAGTTCTATTGCTAGTGCTGTGTCTGTTTTTCTCTCTTTGGATACCATATTTGTAACAAGCGACACAAGTATTTGTCTACGGATTTGCGTAAGTCGTGCGATTTCAGGATATACATTAACGGGCAAGTCGTCGTTTTTGGCTGGGAGGTCGTTCGGGGTCTTTTGTTGGGCGATTGCTGTAGTCAATATCATTCTCCTGGATTGCGTGTTTACACTGTTTTCTGATGCGGTTTATGAGAGTTCTACATCTGACGAATTCACGTTTTGTCATATCTTTCATTATACCATTTTGTGTGAGTTCGAGTCAAGCGGCATGTGGCGGCGGTGGTCTAAACGCAGTCATATCGGGGGTTTACGGGCTTTTTATAGTGTTAGTATAGCATAAAGGTATGATTAAGGTATGATAAAGCCTTGACAGTGGTGTGATAGTGTGGTATTATTCAGGTGTAGCGAAGGGACACACCAATACTCAACTCACACGGAGGTTAACATGTTAGATACAAAATTCTGGAATAGTTTACAACGCGGCGGTCGATATACCGATAAACTATACGTTGACCGTATCAATGGCAGATTTGAAGGCAAGGTCAACAATGAAGACGGCTCAGTGATAGTTATCACTCGCAGGGAGCGGGCAGAAATACCTGAGATATATAGATTTGCCCGTAGACACAATTATTTAGTCGTTCCGGTTTACAATCTCAAATAATTCAGGGGAACACAGACACACACCACGGAGGCTGACATGATAAACCCAGAAGCAATAGACAACTGTATAAAGGGTGTTCGCGAAGCAATACGCGGAGATAGTGGAAAAGATATACCATATTTGAGCGGCAAGCGTGAAGGGTTTGAGATGTGCTTGGATAGTGGTGTGGAGTCTTTGACTATTGAGGCATTGCAAAAAGGCATTGACTATTATATGTCTGACAAGTGCGGTATACCGTGTATGGGTTTCAGACGTGGTATCGCAGACGCTCATATTGTAGTCGGGCGTATGATACAGCAACGTTGCCAGAGATGAACGGCATCGGAGGGTTGAGCGACTCGTTACGCTAGAATACAGCAGGGAGGCTGACATGAACGCGGTGTTGGCAACCGTGAACTGGCTGGAAGTCGCCGATGATTTCTTAGAAGAATGAGGGGAGGACACAATGAAAGGGCTTTGCAATATTCAGTATAAAACAGATAACCGCGTATGGACTATTAACGCAACGCGTCGTGAGTCAGGATTTATTGACGGAAACGCGCGTAGCAGTCGAGGTGTATTATGGTGGTTGCTGACGGCAGAGGGGGAATGGGTTCCCAACAGTAATTATGTTAAGCTACCAGTTTACGTCAAGGAAATTATAGGTAGTATGATCAACCTGCTACAGACAAAGGATGTTATCACCCAGAAGGATGTCAACTTGGCGTGTAGGTATCAATAGAAGATAAGGAGTATTCATGGATGCTAAAGAAATGAAGAGGCTCAGAAGCAAGCTCAAGGACATAAACGGTATATTCTGGACAGATGGGCAGCTACGGCGGCTATACGAGCTATTGCATACCACGCACGGCGTTATTAGCGTATGTATGGAGGAGCTGGCAATGAAGCCGAAGAAGGCGCGGCGTTGGGAAAACAACGGTATTAGTTACACACATTATGACTATCTGGAGATGGTGAAGCATCAAAACAGTATCGCACATGACGATCTATGTTTCATTTATGATCGAGACCGGGGCAGGATCGAGATGCCTTGAGGAGGGTGACAGATGTATGTAGTAATTCACGTTGAGGCAGGTATTGTTGATATGTGTTTGGTATATGAAGACTTTGACGCGGCTGAAAAGGCTAGAGACAAATGGTTCATGGCTTTACACAGCCGCTATGACATGGTGGAGGAATACAACGCCAACAGCCACAACCAGCTAGTGATAGAGGAGGCAGTCAATGGCTAGGACAAAGTATCTAAAGAAAAGAGTGCGTAACATAAGTGGACAATTCCCTAACTTCCATAAAACGGGATCTATCAGCGGCATGAAGAAGCAGTTTTACGGCAAACATGCGTTGCTGGTGAGACAAGGGAGCTTTATATACAACGTAACAAGCAGGCCAGAGGTATACGAACAGGCGCATTGAGGTAACAGAAAGCAAATAATAACAGGATGTAACAGCAAGGCGCTTGGCTTACAGCGGGTAACAACATGGATGGCGCGGCTTATGGGCTTACCAGCATTTGCCTTCTCCTGCCTGCGTCATCCGTTGGAGGTAACAGCATGAAAGAAGAGAAGAAGGAATTATCACAAGAGGAATTCGTGGCGAAGATAAAGGATATTGCTAGTATTCTGGGATATGTTGTCAGGAATGTGGTTGACGACGATGCTTGGCTGATAAATGAATCAGGAGTCCCAAGCGAGGGAATTAGAATCTTTTCTTCCCAATACCATAAACCCGACAGATTTTTTATAAACGGTTCGTATCCAGACCACAAAGACCACAGTATAGTTTATAGCACTGGACACCCCGAAATCACGGTTTCAGCATCAAGAACCGCGGTTGCTATAGCAAAAGACATCCAGAGGAGATTTCTGCCTGTATATTTGGAGAATCTTCAGGGTGTTAATGATAGAGTCAAAAAGTATAATGCTTATGGCGCAACCAGGGCGGCCACCATGAAAGAAGCGGGTGTTATTATAGGTATAGACCCTGTTTTCAAATCAAATAACGAGTTTAATAGTGCTACAATTAGCGGAAAGGGTATTTACATAACGGAAAATGATAGTGAGACAATAAGGCTGGAGGCATCATGCTTAACGTTAGAGCAGTTGAGGAAGATAGCTCCAATTATTCTATCCAATCCGCTCAATCCATAGAGGAGGCTACAGATGGCTGACCACGACGTTGATTTGCTAATCAATGACATAGAGATTGGAGATTTTATCCGGGCTGACAAGGATATAGCTGTCTTTGGGATCGTAACAGGCGAGGGCAGTATCGGCTGTGTACCTGCATGGCGTGTAGACATGGGTGGTAGAGTGTCGGTGATGCTGAAGGCTTATGCTGTACTAATACACAAGGGGGAAACTGATGGAGACTGATAGCCATAAGACTATGGTGGTGTTCAAGACAAGTCGAAGTGGTTGGACAACGATAGCCATGTTCCCATGTCAGGAAATCTGGCATTGTAGTAATATCGGTGACCGGACTGTTAAAAGCTATTGGTCTAATCTTGATAGCTTTAGTGAGTCAAGCCCGCTATTTATAAACATTGCATATAGAAAAGCCACTGACGAAGAAGCTGCACCAGTAAAGGCCGCTCTGGAAGAGAAGGGCTACAATCTCGCGATATGGCGTCGTATGCCAAGCCGCGCAGAGCGGCATAAGTGGATAGAGGCAGGCAATAAATAATGTTGATTTGCTAATCAAGAAGGAAGCATCATGGATACGCATGAAACGATGGTGGTGTTTAGGACATTTAAGCATAATTTTGCTCGTAAAGAAAATAAAGGGGGTTATGTTAATCGACCGCACCGAGGAACTGTAGTTGCCCTATTCCCATGTGACGAGGAGCAAGGAGTCTGCGCCAGCTATGAGCATATAGGACAGCATGGTTCGGCAGACTACGGTGCTGTTATCGAGTTGACACATCCAGCTACACCCGATGAGATGAAAACATTAGGTGATGAGCTAGAGTCGTTGGGCTACAGGCTGGAGCCTCGTAGACGTGCGCCGTGTGCGTCATACCGTCGTAAGTGGCTGGCTATGGGTAACAGGTAGGAGGTGCGTGGTGAAGAAATATCCAATGCTAATTCCAGCAAACATAAGTATTTCTGGTTACAAAACATATCAATGCTTGTCATTTGATCCGGGAGGATATGACCCAGAGATATACAACAAAGTTTATAATGTACCAGCCAACGAAACCTCGCAAGAAGCAATTTGCAGCCTATGCAACAAGTCAAACACAGGTGGTAAATACGGGTGTCCAAACAATAGGGGTGATCGTATGCGAAAGCCATCAGAAATAATCAGTGACATGATTTACAACCGAGGCATTGACACAGCAGTGATGACAGAAACCAAGTGCGAAGAGAGACAAAAGGAATTAGAAACAGAGCTTGAAGAATCAATGAAATCTCTAGCCTTGAGAATTGTCCTCAAAAAGATAGCATCACTAGGGAGGTGATAAGGTGAAGAAGGCATGGGATCAAGAGAAGAGGAATAAATACTCGCCAGCAGATGTACGCAGATGGAGCATAGAGAAGGAGTACACGACTCCTGCAAGTTGGGAGATATACGCAATCTTCTCTGACGAAGGACACTATTCTATCGTGGGGAAATACGACACCCACGCAGAGGCAGTAGCAGAGGTTGATCGCCTTGATGCGCTGAGTAGCGAGGAAGGAGGCGCTGAGTGACCAAACAAGCTGTTATAGATAAATGGCGGGAAGATAAGCGGCGCAAAATCACAGATAGTGACAAGATGATGTTCTGCCGTGGATGTCGTAAAGAACACTACAACGGCAGTATAAAAGGTGTGAAGCAGTGCTGGAATCTAAGCAAGGCAAAGCTCAAAGAACGTGAGATTCACATGAGTCTTCATGATGTCAAGGCTACTGAGATTACTACAAGGAGGTGATTGAGAATGAAAAGAAAACTGGTGTGGAATGCAGACGAAACTACCAAATATGATCCTGCTGATATATTAAGGTTCGACATAAGTCTTCCGGGGAAAGCCAGCTTTATTGGAGGTAACAGGGCAACCTTGACTCAGTTTCAAATCATAGCCACTCCAAAGAGAACTGGATTGATATACTGTGGCCTTTACAACAGCAAGGAAGTGGCAGTTGAGGAAGTAAACAGGTTGTCGGCATTATCTTGGGCAAATCCTATCTGCGAAGCAGTGGATGCAGCATTGGAGGATATGGAAGACGACCAAGAATAGTCTTTGTTCAGAATGAACAATGTTGATTTGCTAATCAATAGCCTTGACGCCACACACGGAGGGAGGTGATAGTATGGGAAAAGAAGTGGTATTAGCACCTTATGATATAACAGGAAAGGGTGAGCCAGAAGTACGATGCGAGGTATATAGTCGGCTACTAACGTTAATAAATACTAAAGAGCAGACAGAAGACAAGACATTTGAGATAGCTGGCAAGGACACTTTGTTCAATATTGTAGCTGGCGCATATCTGATCTTCGTTAAAGAGGGTGCAAAAGCAGTATCGTCTTATATCGAGGCAGTGGTACATAAGCTATTTACAGAGAAAGGAGACGACGCATAGCTTGGCACAATAGCCTTGACATCTCTGGTGTGTATGGTATAATGGTAGCGGAAGCAGGGATCATGACCTAGCTTCTACTACAATCGAATTAAACTTGTGGCTGTGCCTGAGCGAACTAATCGTTCACGATTCCACGCAGCCACTTTCACCTCACTGGAATCGGAGGTAGAGCAAATGCAAATAATGGTGATGTATAATCGACTTGATGAAATTATCCTATGGCCTAATGGCGACTGGCTGCCTAGCCATGAAGAGATTGATGAAATAATCAGTTTGTTTCAAAGGTTGAAGTCGGATAATACGCCTGAAGAAATAGAAGCAAATAATCAACGAATAGATTATGAGCGTCTTCATCCTGAAACCCGCAGGAATTATAAGAAGAAAACCGAATCAGAGCGCATCAAGCCAAGTGGTTTTATTTATATCGTTCGAGCTGGAGAGTATTGCAAAATCGGGCGGACTCAATCACCAAAGTCACGACTGAAGCGATATATAACAGAGAATCCATTGCCTGTTGAAATAAAGCTTTTGATTGAAATACATGATTACTGCAAAGCGGAAGAGTCTTTATTGGAACTGCTATCTGAACATCGGTTTCGTAATGAGTGGTTTAAGCTGTCGGAAGAAGATATAAAACAAGCCAAAGAATTTCTATTGGAAAACGGCGGGGTTCTAATTACAGAAAGCAAGTTATGACGGAGGTAGAAATGAGTAGGTATTGGAGATATTGTCCCAAGTGTGAAAAAGCGGTAGCAGTTGAAGGACTACCGGCTTATGATAGCCCGTGGCCTCTGTCGGTCACAGATGCACTAGACGAGGCTATGGAGGAACATCAGTTTCATTATTGCAATACTTGTAAAAATCATTTCGCAGAATGTAAGGGCAACCCTGAGTTTGGCAACTGCGTAGGAAATGATAACGTGGTTAGTTGCGACAAACACGAACCGCGATGATCGGAGGTAGAGATGAATACCATTAACAAGAGCATGACCATTAAAGATGTTGTGGCGGAGTTAAGCAGGCGGATCGTGGCTTATTGGCTTTTGCCAGATACAGTCAGGAATAAACTATCCAAAGAGGACATTATTGAAATCTTTGGAAAACCTCCACTGCCAGAAATGATGCTGATTAAGTTGTTAGAATTAACTACATCCGAAAAGCTCCAGAAAGATTTGCTGACCTTAGTAGCGAAGAATCGCAAGGTATTTACTGGGAAGTAAGCTATGATCGGAGGTAGAGTGTATTATTATCATCATGAATTCATGGGTGGTTGTGGGCATGTCCTTGAGGCACGTCGCGCTCGTACTCATAATGGTACTGAAACAATCGCAAGATGCTTAGATGATAGTTGCCCAAATTCAGCTTACTGGCAGGATTGGAACTGGATAAAATCACATGATGAACGTTATGATGATCCCTGCCGTATATCGCTATACATTATCCGTGATTCATCTTCAGAACGTTCAGGCGGTGATGGTTTTTTAATTTGGAATAAGCTTGGTTGGTGGTCTGAGTGAGCTTGTAGTAGATATGATCGGAGGTGTGGTGTGAGAACCAAGAAAAAGACTAGCAAGCAACGCAAGAGCAGGAATCATCTGAAGCGGAAGGAGCGTTCGCGGCATTACAAAGCAGGTAAGCGTAATGCTCCAGCGCGGACGTTAGGCTTTCCGTGGGATTTGCATTATTACAAGGAGGAGTGAGGCATGGCAGGCGTAACGCGAATCTTCATAATACCACACGAATACTCTAATTACACGCTTGATTTCCTGTGTCATTGCCACTATAAGAACTTATGGATCGAGAGCGATGTTATCCCTTCTGCTAAAATCATTGGAAGAATTACTATATACACCAGTGATATTCCATGTATTGTCAAATGTGAAAACTGCGGTCGAGAATACAGGATAGAACGTGATCCGAAGCCGTCGCTTACAGACTGTGGAGTGGAAAAGAAATCTCGGTGGGCTTGTAGACATTGTAAAGATATTGACGAGTGTACTAAATAGACGGAGGTGTGAGGTGAACAAATACGATAAGAAGCGCAAGTATTGCAAGGGTTGTACTGAGAACTTCTACAACGACAACAATCCGCATGGCATCAAAGAGTGCTGGCATCTAACAAAGTCTATGGTGGTATGGAAGAAGATAGTAGGCTTGTGGCAGACTCCGCCGTGGAAGCAGAAGGCCAGTCGTGTGCTGGATTGTCAGCATATCAAGGGGTCTGTGATGATTGACCCTAAGCGGACATACTAAGGAGGTGTGAGGTGTATAAGCCAAGAAAAGAGGAAGGTGCATGGCGTGTACGGGATGGCAACGTTATGTTGGCGTCGTTATCTGATAAAGGCCGATTCTGGGGAGACGTTGCGTACTGGCCTGCGTTGCTGGATGCTGTAACAGAAGAAAAGTATTTGATCCACAACGTAGATGGCTGGGAGGAGGTAGAGGGTATTCCTGTAAAATACCGGGATTATCCCTTTGCCCGGTTCTTTATGTATGTAAGGCCGCGGAGATGGGTTTCCTTTACTGAAGCATTTACAGGGATGGCTCTCGTTTGCGGGGGCTTAACTAGTCTCAATAACAAGCGACGTAACGCCCTAGCGTTAATCAAAGAGCATGGGGAGCAGTGGCTTATATCGAGTATCCGTAAAGGAGTAAGGCAATCCGGCATCAGCCCCGTATACAAGAACATTTATATACAGCAATATCTACGTGGGTGGGAGTCAACGATAGAAATTGTATCATGCTGATACAGCATATAGGCGGTGAATAGAGTGGAATGTCAGAAATGTGGCGGCATCAATAAAGTTACAATAACATGTGAACCGGAATCTCCACATTATGCTGGCGAATATTGTGCCGACTGTGGAACATGGATAAAGTGGTTGCCAAAACCATTGGAATTCGAGGCATTGGAAGTACCCTTCTGGGTTATATGCGATAGCGATATTGTGGACATCATGCGGGGAATGGTAAACGCTGATGGTGAGAAACTTTATACTGACGATCAGATCAAGGCTGTATTTGCTGATGAGGCGAAGGTAGACCGAATCCGTAGAGAGTTTGAGCAGGGCATAGACAGTCGGTGGCGTGACATCATGGAAGAAGCGATAACCGCTATCTGTGATAGCACTTGAGGAGGTAGTAGGATGATAGACTTGTATCATGCTGATAAAGCATACTCGCATAATGCTGATGCTGAATACTGCGACAGATGCGGGGAGCTAACAGACACACAAGACCTATGGGTACATAACCAAGAAGTATGGTGCTGTTGGTGCATCAAGGAGGTAAAGGATGGGAATAAAGGCGTGTTTATTTAGACCAGAGGCTTGTTACTGGCAAGATAAGCGGTGGGATTTCATGAGTCCGAAAACAGGGAAAACGCGGAAGTTGATTTGCATGGGGTGCAGTAGTTATGGGTATCTTACAGCAGAGCCAGTAGACGGAGAACCGGGGATGGACGCACCGTGTAGAGAGTGCAAGACAAAACATTGCTTCTGGAGAAACGACCTAACCGTGCATGGGGATTATGTACGAGCCGCTTGCTACAGCCAAAAGTTGCGGCTTTACTCTCCCGGTATCAATCAGGTAGTGGCAGAGAACACAGTGTCGCTCTCAACATACGAACACGCTATGGGGCGTATAAAGGAGCTTGACGAGGAAGTGAAAACTGGAAGGTTTAGCCGTAACTACTGTCGTGGGCTGGCGACCAGCAGGCTGAATGAAATCAACTGCATGAAGCGGCAGTCTGCCCAAGACGATGAGGACTTGGCTAAGTACGCCGTGCATGTAAAGAAGCTCGAAAGCACTGCCGACAGGCTTGCTATGGAGGTAGTCGAGTGGAAAGACAAGTGCCGCAAGTTAGAGGCGAGATTACAGAAGGTACAATCTATAAAACGCCACAATATCTGCAAAGTCAACAAGATGCAATGCGAACGTGACATACGCCGGGGCACAATCAGCCAACAGAAGAAGGAGATCCACAAACTTCGGATAGGATGCTTAGGTTGTGACGAAGTAGGCCGCTTGGAATCCGAGATAGAGCGTCTCAAGCGGGTTCTTGACGAGTTCCATGACGCTTCTTTCAGCATGGCGGACAAGCAGATGGAAGATAAGATTGCGAGACTGGAATATAAGCTAAAAGAATACATAGCAATGAAGGATTCGTGGGAGGGTATAGCAGGACGACATAAGGCTAGGTTATCAAAGCTGGAAACCATCAAGGACAGGTGGAAGGCTGTGGCGTTGAAGCGCACTAAGCGGATTCGGGAACTGAGAGCTCTTCTCATTATAGCAAAGAATAACAAAGAATTCTGGTATAAATCTTGTTGTGGAGATGAAAAGAAAATAGAGCAACTAGGCGAACTAATGGATCAAGTGGAATACAGCAAGCGGCTTATAAGCCAAGAAGTAGACAACTTGGCGTCGATAGTAACACGCGGTCGCGCCATTACGAAGGAGGTACAAGATGGGAGTTGACTTCAGGCTGATACGAGAGAAGCAGGAGGCCGCGCGCAAGAAGCATGAGGACGCGCGCAAGCAGACGCCTAACGATTGGCTGTTATTCATGGATAACATGGTGGCGGACATAGGTAGGTACAACGCTGAGATGGCTAAGGCTAACAAGGTGATTAAGCGCATTGACGCAGAGATAGCCACTTTACTGAAGGTGGAGCCAGATGTCTGAACAGGGGAACGAGTTTGAGTTGTGGCCTAGTAGATT
>SDBU01004533.1_pt1 | contig 17027 bp, 13 predicted proteins | sample 2277071 | NCBI WGS metagenome assembly SDBU01 (sample SAMN10397929, study PRJNA504765) | marine sediment metagenome | isolation source: marine sediment core GS08_GC12, 126 cmbsf | place: Arctic Ocean: Gakkel Ridge, Loki's castle | collected 2008 | reverse complement strand
ACTTCAGGGGTCGCCCCAGTGATGACGCTGCGCGGCTGGAGGAGTTCTGTGGGCTCGATGAGCTTTCCGCACGCGTCGCACTGGTCGCCCCGCGCTCCGCCGCTTCCGCAATGATGACAAATGCCCTCCACGTAGCGATCCGGCAGGAACATCTCGGACTCGGGATCGTAGAGCTGCTGGGTGGTGAGCTTGTCCAGGTAGCCGTTCTCCAGGCACCGCAGGAAGAAGTGCTGGCTGAACTCGGTGTGGATCTCGGTGGCGTTGGTCCCGCTGTAGATGTCGAACCGAATGCCGAGGCCCTCGTAGTCCTTCTGTTGCCGGGCGCGGTAGAAATCGGCGACTTCCTTGGGCGCTTTGCCCTCCTTCCGCGCGACCAGCAGGACGGGGACCCCGTGATCGTCGCTGCCGCATATGAAGGCTACCTCATCGCCCCGCGAACGCAGATAGCGCACGAAGATGTCGGCCGGCAGGTAGCACCCCCCGATGTGGCCCACGTGCAGCATGCCGTTCGAATAGGGCAAGGCCGCCGTCACTGTAAATCGTCTCCTGGCCATGCGTTAGCCTTCCCGCGCCTGGGTCCCACTAAAGGAGCGTAATATATCAGGGCCGCCCGTGGTCCGCAAGCAGGGCCTGCGCCCGTCACACAGAATCGGCGAAACTGCGAATAACGCGGATGTGCTCGGCCGTCGTGCCGCAGCAGCCGCCGATGATGCGCGCGCCGGCCTCGTGCAGCGCCGGCACGTAGCGCGCGAAATCCGCGGGCGTTTCGGGGTAGACGGTCTCCCCGCCGACGAGCCTGGGGGCCCCCGCGTTGGGCTGCACCATAAGGGGCAGATGGCCGCTGCGCACGCGCGCCAGCTCAGCCACCAGAGCGGGCATGGTCTCGATTCCTTGCCCGCAGTTCGTGCCGACGGCCGCACAGCCGCACTGTTCCGCCAGTCGTATCACGTTCTCCGGCCCTTCGCCCATCATGCTGCGGTATCGCCCGCTGGGCTCGGGCGTGAATTTCATGCTTGCGATCAACGGCAGGTCGCAGCATTCTCGTGCGGCCTCCAGCGCCAGCCGCAGTTCGGCGCTCGACTCGAAGGTCTCGCAGACGATGGCGTCAACGCCGGCCTCGACCAGGGCGGCCACCTGACGCCGGAACGCCTCACGGGCGGTGCCCTCGGTCAGAGCGCCGAGGGGTTCGAGCAGCGCGCCGGTCGGGCCGACGTCGCCGAACACCAGCGCGCGATCGCCGGCCGCGCGGCGGGCCGCCTGCACCGCAGCCGCGTTCACGTCCTCCGTCCGCTCGGCCAACCCGTGCCGTCCGAGGGCCACCGGGTTGCCGCCGAAGGTATTGGTCAGAACGTAGTCGGCGCCGGCCTCCACGTATTCGCGCTGTATGGCTTCGACGGCCTCCGGGTTCTCGACGTTCCAGAGTTCACCGCACTCGCCCGCGGCCAGCCCCCGCGCCATGAGGTGGGTTCCCATGGCCCCGTCGCCCACCACAACGGCCTTCGTTTCGAGCAGGTTCAGGAAATCCACAGTCTCTCTCCGGCAGTCAGGTTCTGGAAGCGTTGCTGGTAACGGGGGATCAACCCAACCTTGGTCGGGCAATCGGCGGTCGTTCTCTCAGTGGAGTCTCTTGGCGCCGGTGCCCATGTTCAAGGCGCCGTAGCTGACGCCTTTGAGACTCATCATCTTCTCGGCGAGCGCCCGCAGGTCCTTGCCCTTGCCCTTCATGACAACGAGCTCCAGGCAGTTGCGCTTGTCTATATGGACGTGGAAGGATCCGATGACCTGGGCGTAAGCGTCGTGCTGCAGTTCAGTCAGGCGCGATGGCAGCGACATCTTGTGATGATCGTAGACCAGCATAACCGTAGCGTGAGTCTGCTGGTCCGGCGCCTTCCATTCCTCCTGGACCAGCTTTTGGCGTATCAGATCGCGAACGGCTTCCGAACGGCTCTCGTAGCCCAGTTTGTTGATCAGCACATCGAATTCATCCAGCAAACCAAGGCTCAGGGACACCCCGAACCTGACCGTCTCAGACATCGTCCGCCTCCCGCCAGCCCACTGAACCGCTTGAGGAAATGCACTCCCAAAGGATAACACGCGACGGATGGCAAACAAAGCGAAAGGGCCTCAGCGCACCATTTCCATTATATGCGGCCAGGCAAGCTCGCCATAGAAACGATGGCCCTCCGGCCCGACTACCAGGCGGATGGCGTCCTCGCACCCCGCCGCAGCGAAGATGTCCCGCGCCGTCTCGAACGCCGCCCTGACGCCCCCGACCGGGAAGATATCGTCCTCCTCACCGGCTACGACCAGCAGCTTGCGCGGCGCGATCAAGCCGGCCAGCTCACCCATCTCGGCCACCCGCAGAATGCCTGGGATGTAGTTGTCGCCGCAGTGCGAAATCCTCATGATCGCGTCCGCATACGTGCAGAAACTGCACGAGGGCACGGCCACCTTTATGCGCGGCTCCAGGCAGGCCGCGTAGAACGTCACAGTACCGCCGCCGGAGTTGCCCATGCAGGCGATGCGGCCCGGGTCCACTTCCGGCTGCTCCTGCAGGAGGTCAATGGCGCACATCACGTCCCAGATGCGTTCCCCCAGCACCGTCCTGCCCAGCATGAGGGAATGGAACACAGCGTCCAGGCAGCCATGCTCCCATCGCTTCTCTTGCAGCTTTTCGGCCCTTTCGCCGAAGGACCGCAGCTCGATGGCCAGGGCCACGAAACCATGCCGCATGGCCTGGATGGCAAAGTCCCTGTCACCGGCGATGAAGTCCCGCTCGCGATCGTCTTGCGCCTGCCCGATCGAGATGTGCATGCCGGGGGTGTGCCCTTGGAGGCATATCATCGCCGGCATCGGCCGTTCCACCCCCTTGGGGACGAGCAGGTGCGCCGGGACGTCGGCGCATTCTTCGGCGGAGAAGACGATCTTCAACCGCACGTACTCGTCGGTCTCCTCCCGTTCGATCTCCTCCACGTTGAGTGGCACCTTGCGGCCGGGGGACCCGCCGATCAGCTCCCTGAGCCTGGTCCGCAGGCCCTTCTGCCAGCCGGCGAAGTCCTGCCCCGTCCACGCGAACTCCCGCTCGGTCGTCGCCATCAGATGAAGATGGTACTGCGAAGGCGCGAAGAATCTCTGTTTCATGGCTCTCTCTTCCATTACGATTCCGGCAGCTCTTCCGGCTCGCTCCCGCATGGCAGTTGTTTCTTCGACAACTTGATGAGCAGCCTGAGCACCGCCAGGCACGGCAGCAAGTACGCCGCTCCCCAGTAACCGGAGGGCTGGAACAGGCCCTGGCCTTTCTGCACACCATGCACCCGCCTCACGGCCCAGTGCAACAGCATGAACACGCCCAGTGTCAACACGAATGCACCTGCCCAGGCGGAGACGAGACCATGCATCAGGAACATGAGGAAACCCAGGACGCCAAAAAGGAAATAAGACATGGACAGAACGCGCTCAAACTTCACGGCCTCCGACCAGAAGACGCTGCCGCACAGGTTGATCTCCCGCTGCAGGTCAAGTTCCCGGTCGAACACGTGGATATAGAGCGGACTGAGGTTGAGAGCCCAGAACTCGTCCCCCACAGAAACCGCCGAACGCCGGAACCCGAATGGCGGCACGGTGCCGCCCAAAGAGAAACGGACGGCCCCCTGAGCCACGAGCTTACCGTCCGCACCGAACCGCAAGAGTCTGCCTCGCGTCGGAGCAGGCCTGTAACCACCGTCGAGGATGACCGGGCCGTCCTCGTCATGCCAGAGGAGGCGTTCGTGACCCAACCCCCACTCGCCGGCCCGCATCGGCACGCCCCGGCGCTCGTCCAACTTGAAGTAGTGGATCTCTTCGCCGACAGAGACGGCGCACTCCCCCTGTGGGGTCCGCGCAAGATTGGACCCGTCGAATCCGTCGGGCATAGTGTGGCGGCCCAGCAGCCGGCCGGACAGATCGTAACACCTCAGCTCGCGCCGGTCCAACACGTACAGGTGGTCCCTGACGGCCAGAATGTCGCCCTCAAACAGCCATCCGACGTTGAAGGCACTTTCCAGTGAACCATCGGGCTGAACGGCGTAAACATCGCTGCCGTGAGTGACGAGTATCCGCCCATCGTCCGTGACTGCAATCTGCTCCAACTCCCAGTCTAGACGCCGTGACGAGATGCTGATGGAAGCCTGAAGGTGGCCTTCACTGTCAAACACGAATACGCTGGGATCCAGAAAGGAGTGAGCCGGGACCTGCCGGCAGGACAGGACGTAGACGTTGCCCTTGCCGTCCGAACACATGTCCACCGGACCGTGGCACACTCCCTCGAAAAGGCAGTTGCGCAAAGAAGGATACAGGTAGAGGTGAAACCCCAAGAACCCATAGAACACGACGACCACCATGACGCCGCTGCTGCAACCCGCGAGGGCGTCCAGCCAGGATTCGATTCCCCGAGCGAATCGCCCGGCGCGCCGCTCCGGTGCCGTGAGGGCCCGCTGGAAACGCCTGGCCCCAAGGTGTCCGGCTGCCGCCGCCACTACGGTCGTAGCACACCAGAACGGCCAGTCCCCGATGTCCATGAAATCGCAGTGGGCTCCGGCGCCCAGCCATAAGGACATGCCCGCGTGAAACACCAGGGCCCCTGCCGCCCCCCAGAGGGATCCCAGAACTCCGAAACGCCAGCCAGCCCAGTACCCCGCCACCACGAAGGCTGCGAGCGTGGCAAAGGCAACGATGGCCCTGTCCAACACCGGGCACGATATCATACGCACCAAGAGAGCAACGAAAAGGCCCAGCATTCCAGACATGACCAACAGCGCAAGGAACCCCGTCAGTGCCAGCGTGCCCGCGACGGCAGCCTTGCAGGCACTCCGCAGCCAGCGCTGCGACCGGACACCTGGCAGGAAAGGCAGCGCGAGAAGCGCAATGAATGCCGCCAGCAGGGCCAGCACCGCCAGCCTCGGCGAGCCGCCGAAGACAGGCAGATCCACCAACACCCCCCACCCCGCTGCCAGGGCTTCTCCGGCAACGCAGACCGCAAGCACAAGGCAGATCGCAAGCAACCCGCCGTCGTAGGCCGCGTCCCCGTTGACTCTAAGCTTTGCCATGGCGCCCCATCGTCCGAATAGAGCAGGAGCTACAATACCGCGCGGCCTGGGAACCCGCCGATCAGCTCCCTGAGTCTGGTCCGCAGGCCCTTCTGCCAGCCGGGGAAGTCCTGCCCCGTCCACGCGAACTCCCGTTCGGTCGTCGCCATCAGATGAAGATGGTACTGCGAAGGTGCGAAGAATCTCTCTTTCATAGCTCTCTCTTCCATTACGATTCCGGCGGCTCTTCCGGGTCGCTGCCCCATGGGAGTTGTTTCTTCGACAACTTGGTAAGCAGCGCGAGCACCGCCGCGTACGGCAGCAAGTAGGCCGCTGCGCAATAAGGGGCGGGTTGGAACAGGCCCTCCCCCTTCTGCACACCATGCACCCGCCTCACGGCCCAGTGCAACAGCATGAACACGCCCAGTGTCAACACGACTGCAACTGCCCAGGCGGAGGCGCAGCCACCCAGCAGGAACATGAGGCAACCACCCAGCACGCCAAAAAGTAGATACGACTTGGACAGAACGTGCTCGAACTTCACGGCTTCCGACCAGAAGCCGCTGCCGCACAAGTTGATCTCCCGCCGCAGGTCAAGCTCCCGGTCGAACACGTGGACATAGAGCGGACGGAGGTTCAGAGCCCAGAACTCGTCCCGCACAGAAGCCGCCGAACGCCGGAACCCGAATGGCATCTCGGTCCCGCCCGCACAGAAACGCAACACCGCTTGATCCACGAGCTTACCGTCCGCACCGAACCGCAAGAGTCTGCGTCGCGCCGACACACCATACTCATCACTTAGGATGACCGGACCGTCCTCATCATGCCAGAGCAGGCGTTCCCAGCCCAGGTCCCACTCGCCTACCCCCCGCAGTGGCAGGCGCCGCGCCCCGTGCACGCTGGAGTAGTCAATTCCTTCGCCGGACGAGAGGGCGCACTCTCCCTGCGGGGTCCGTGCAAGGTTGGACGTGTGGCGTTCGTCCGGGATGTTTTTGCGACCCAGCAAGCGTCCAGCGGCATCGTAATACCTCAGTTCGCGCCGGTCCAACACGTACAGGCGGTCCTCGACGGCCAGCATATCGCCGTCAAACAGCGATCCCACCTCGAAAGCGCGTTGCAGTGAACCGTCAGGTTGAACGGCGTAAGCATCAGAGCCCTCAGTGACGAGTATTCGCCCATCATCCGTGACTGCAATCTGCTCCAGCTCCCGGCGTGGACGCTGTGACGAAATGCTGACGCAAGCCTGAAGGTGGCCTTCGCTGTCGAAGGTGAATATGCTCGGATCCAGGAAGGAGTCAGCCAAGCCCTGTCGGCAGGACAGGACGTAGACGTTGCCCTTGGCGTCCGAGCACATGTCCACCGGATGGTGCAGGACTCCCTTGAAAAGGCAGTCGCGGAAGCCCGGATACAGCCAGGAGTGAAAACCCGAGAACACCACGAAAACCATGACGGCCCTGCTGCAACCCGAGAGGGCCTCCCGCCAGGATTCGATTCCCACAGCGAATCGCCCGGCGCGCCGCTCGGGCGCCGTGAGCGCCCGCTGGAAACGCCTGGCCCCCAGGTGTCCGGCCACCGCCGCCACTACGGTCGTAGCACACCAGAACGGCCAGTCCCCGATGCGCATGAAATCGAAGTGGGCTCCCGGGCCGAGCAACAGCAACGTGCCCGCGTGATAGACCAGGGCCCCTGCGGCTCCCCAGAAGGCTCCCAGGACTCCGAAACGCCAGCCGGCCCAGTACCCCGCTACCACGAAGGTTGCCAGCGTCGCAAAGGCGCCCACGGCCCTGTCCAACACCGGGCACGATATCATACGCACCAGAAGAGCAACGAAAAGACCCAGCATGCCAGACATGACCGACAGCCCAAGGAACCCCGCCAGCGCCAGCGTGCCCGCGACGGCCGCCTTGCAGGCACTCCGCAGCCAGCGCTGCGCCCGGACAGCTGGCACGAAGGGCAGCGCCAGAAGCGTAATGAATGCCGCCAGCAGGGCCAGCACCGCCCGCCGCGGCGAGCCGCCGAACGGCGGAAGGTCTATGAACACCCCCCACCCCGCTCGCAGGGCTTCTTTGGCAACGATCAAGACAGCCACAAGGAAGACCGCAAGCAACCCGCCGTCGTAGGCCGTGTCCCCGTTGACTCTGAGCTTTGCCATGGCGCCCCATCGCCCGAATAGAGCAGGAGCTACAATGCCGCATTATATGCCCTGCCTCCGGGTTGTCAACACGGCGCACACAGCGGCATCGTCAGGCGTTGAAATGCCTCAGCGATTGCAATAGATTATGCGCGGGGTCCGGCGTCCCGCTGATGCCCGGCCCGGGTGAAGTTCCCGAACAAGAAAGCGAACGCGATGAAGAAGCCCTGGAGCGGCCGATTCGAAAAAGACACCGACGAGATGGTGGAGCAGTTCACCGAGTCCATCTCGTTCGACAAACGGCTCTACAAGCAAGACATCCGCGCCGGCACCGCTCACGCCGAGATGCTGGGGCGATGCGGTTTGCTGACCGACGAGGAAGTATCGGAGATCCGGCGGGGCCTGCTTGAGATCGAGAAGGAGATCGAGGCCGGCGACTTCGAGTTCCACGTCGCCCTCGAAGACATCCACATGAACATCGAAGCGGCTTTGATCCGCAAGATCGGTGACGTCGGCCGGAAGCTGCACACCGCCCGCAGCCGCAACGACCTGGTGGCTTGCGACGTCCGGCTGTGGGCGCGCGATGCCCTGGACGAACTCCTCGACCTGATCCGCGCGTGCCAGGCCGTACTGGTGAACAAGGCCGAAGAACACAAGGACCTCATCCTGCCGGGCTTCACCCATCTGCAACACGCACAGCCTGTGCTTCTGGCTCACACCTTGCTGGCCTACGTGGAGATGCTCGGGCGCGACTACGGCCGGCTGGAGGATTGCCGGAAACGCCTGAACGTCAGCCCGCTGGGCGCGTGCGCCCTGGCCGGCACGTCGCTGCCCATTGACCCCCAGAGCACCGCCCGGGAACTCGGGTTCGACGAGTGCTTCTCCAACAGCATAGACGCCGTCAGCGACCGCGACGCCGTCCACGAGTTCGTCTTCGACCTCTGCCTGATAGCCCTGCACCTCTCCCGACTGGCTGAGGAATGGCTGATGTGGTCCACGCCCGAGTTCGATTTCCTGGACCTGGACGAAGCCTTCTGCACCGGCTCCAGCATCATGCCGCAGAAGAAGAACGCGGATGCGCTCGAGCTGATACGCGCCAAGTGCGGGCGCGTCTGCGGCCGCCTGATGGGCCTGCTTGCAACGTTCAAGAGCCAGCCCCTCGCCTACAACCGCGACATGCAGGAGGACAAAGAGGCGCTGTTCGACACCGTGGATACCGTGCGGAGTTGCCTGGCGGTCGCCGCGGAACTCGTCCGGACCGCCGCCTTCAAGGAAGACAACATCGCCCGGGCCTGCGAGATGGGCCACATGGACGCCACTGCTCTGGCCGACTACCTGGTGGGCAAGGGCGTGCCGTTCCGAGAGGCCCACGAGATCGTCGGACGGGTGGTGCGGGCGGCCGCTGCGGACGGCGCCAAGTTGGAGGGGCTGGACCTGGAACGCCTGCGGGCCTTCAGCGCCCTCATCGCAAAGGACGTGTACCAAGTGCTCGGAACGCGCAATTGCGTGCAGAACTACCGTTCCCATGGCTCTTCGGCTCCCGCGGAAGTCCAGCGGCAACTCGAGGTGTGGCACGAGCGCCTTGGGCACTGAGCGCCTGCACGTGCCCGGTCCCCGCATGAATACGCCGGACCCCTGCGGCGTATTATGGGTAGAGCCGCGAGCCGATATTCCCGGCTTTGCCCTACCGGACGGGAGGGAACGCCATGAAGATCAGATGCCGATGCGGTCACGAGTCGAACGTCGCGGATCTGCACGAGCTCGACGTGCACAGGTGCATCTACTGCGGCCGCACGTACCGGTTGCTCAGGGATGCGCAGGGCCGGGTGGAGGCCCGGGAACTGGGCGCAAGCGAGGACCGGCCACCAGAAGCAACGCCCGGCTCCGAGTGGCCCGATGAGTTGGAGCTGGACGAGCCGCGCAAGCAACCGACCGCCCAGCACGCGGCTCCGGCCGGAGCGCTCGCGGCGCACCGCAAGCGGGCACACGAAGCGCCTGCGGCCGCCCACGGGCCTCGTCCAAGAAGAAACTGGTACTATTACCTGGCCGATTCGTGGGGATATCCCTTGCGCGGCGGCGTGAAGTGGACGCTGCTCGGATGGGTCTTCCTGTCCGTTTTCATCGCGCCGTTCCTGTACCTGCTCCCCTTTGTCGGGATCCTCGTTCCCTTTGTGGTGCTGGGCCTGTTGATCCTGTATGAGTTCTGCCTAATACGCGAGTCAGCCTTCGATGCCGAGGTGGCGCCGTCGCTGCCGAAATGGGAGGATGTTTACGAGTCCGCGTTTCGTCCCCTGGGATTGCTCGTCGTGGCCCTCCTCGGAAGCAGCATACCGTTCCTGCTTGCGCTGGCGCTTGCGAAGTTCGTGGGTGGGACGCGCCTGCTACCCGAAGTTGTGGGCGCCTTCACGGGTAAAGTATCCTCCTCCTGGGGCTGGGCCCTGGTTGGCGGAATGCTGCTCTCGTTCTTCATGATACCCATGAACCTGCTCGCCGTGGCTGCGTCGGACAGCACCGCGGGGATCAATCCGAAGTTCACCTTCCCCGCCGTGTTGAGGATTCCGGGCCCCTATGCGCTCTGCGCCGTCTTCTGCACGTTCTGCTACTGGGGTGGGGCGAGGCTCGGCAGCAGGCTCGCGCAAGTGATGGGTGGCGGCTTCCTGGGTGGGTTCGCCGGCCAGGCTGTGTGGGTCTACCTGATAACGGTCGCCTGCCGGGCACTGGGGACGCTTCACTACGCGTACTCAGACAGGATGGGCTGGATGAAATGAGGGCCCGCCCCCGGAAAGCGCCTGACTGCGCAAGCCGGCAGACTCACAAGGGCGCACGACGGGAGCGAGTCTGATCTCGCTTCTGCCACGCAAGTCTTGAAATTCCCCCCCTGCCATTGACATAATGGTGATCGGACGGCGCAGGCTTGTCGCCGGCGAGCCCTCAGATGCAGCAATATCCGTTAAAGGGCGCTTTGTGATGGGATTGGAGGAACTGCGGCCCAGAACCGTGGTCTTTGTCGCGCTGGTTTTCCTTGCGCTCGTTGCCGTTCACCTGCAATGGGGCGGGGAGCAAGAAGACGGAGCCCCGCCGGAGGAGCAAGGACCGCTGCTCTCACGCGTCCAGATCACCAATGGGGGGGAGTCCGTCGAGATAGACTTCGCATCGCTGCCGTCGCAGAGCGACGTTGAGGGACTGATGGCCAGGTATGCCAACCTGCTTGTGAAGGGCGAGGTGGCAGAACGCCGCACGACGGCTATCGAACTGGCTCACATCACCCACGAGCCCCAGGACTACGAGAAGCTGCTGCAACTGTCCTCCCGCACACAGGACGCAGTTCGGCAAGCATTGCTCAAGGGATTGAACGATCCGGACGCCCGCGTTTCCGCGCACTGCCGCCAGGCCCTGGTGGGGCTCTGGCGCGTCTCGGACAGCGCCGCGGTGATCCGCCAGTTCCAGCTGGGACTGGCCGCACATGAGAGACGGCAGCTCGACGACGCCCTGGCAGCTTTCACCAACGCCGAGCAGGTGCAAAGCAACGTTCCGCCCGACCTCCACCGCATGAAGGCAGAGATATACCTGGCGACATCGCTGCCCACCGAAGCACTGGAGGAATGCCGGCGTGCGCTGGAGGCCGAGCCCCGACACTTCCTGGCGCTTTACGCCCTCGCAAAGGCCCACGCCGACACCGGTCACCGGGACAAAGCTCTGGAAGCGCTCGACAGGGCCCTTACGATCTACAAGGCATTCCCGGAAGCGAACGAACTGCGCCGGAAGATGCTCGAGTCCGGAGGGGCCGCAGGCACCTGACAGGCCGGTCACGCGACGCCGTGCGACACGAAGGTTAGGCGGTCGAGCGTCTCCTTTGCCTTCCCAGAATCAATGGACTCGGCTGCCGCTTCCAGTGCCCCCGCGAGCGAGTCGGCCTTTCCCCCCACGTATATGGCTGCGGCCGCGTTGAAAAGAACGATGTCGCGCCGCGGCCCCGACTCGCCGGCCAGAACCGACCGGACGGCTGCTGCGCTCTCCTGGAGACCCTCCACCGTGAGCTGGTCCGGGGAACTTCGAGGCAGTCCGACGTCCTCCGGCGCGATGTAGCGCGTCTCGACGCGATCGCCGTCCAGCTCAGCCACGAACGTCCGGTCGCAAACGCTTATCTCGTCCATACCGTCCACGCTGTGAACCACCATCGCCCGCACGGCGCCCAGATTGCCCAGCACGTGCGCCATGGTCTCGACCAGGTCCTGATTGAACACGCCCAGGACCTGGCGCCTGGCCCCGGCCGGATTGGTCAGGGGACCCAGGATGTTGAAAACGGTTCGCAAGCCCAGTTCGCGCCGCGGGCCGATCGCGTACCTCATCGCCTTGTGCAGGGCCGGGGCGAACAGGAATCCAATACCCACTTCGCGAATGCACTGCTGGACCACGGCCGGCTTCGCAGCAAGGTTCACGCCCAGGACCTCGAGGACGTCCGCACTGCCCCAATGGCCCGAAGCGGCCCGGTTGCCGTGTTTCGCTATCGGCACGCCCGCCCCCGCAGCAACCAGCGCGGCCGTCGTGGAGATATTGAAGGTGCCTTTGCCGGTGCCGCCCGTGCCGCAGGTGTCCACCACGTCCGGATCGTCGGCCTCGATGTGCGTGGCCGCCTCGCGCATGGCCCGGGCACAGCCGGTGATCTCCGCGACCGTCTCTCCCTTCATGCGCAACGCCACGAGGAAACCTGCGATCTGCGCGTCGGTCGCCCCGCCGGACATGATGGCCGACAAGGCCTCGTGCGCCTCCTGCTCTGACAGGTCCTCACCTTCGACCAACCCGGCTATGTATTGCTCCAGCATGATGCCTCCATTGCCACGGCATGTGAATAGATCGTCGGCCAACAATCCGTCTCCGTGACGCGTTTACAGGAGCGGATCCGATTGCCAAGAGACGCGCAATAGGATAACTCTCGCGCGCGCCGATAGCAATGCGGTGCGGCCGTTCGTAGGCGTCCCATGTGGCCCCAGGAGGCAGTTCAGTGGCAAGACCTGGCCGATTCTGATATAAGAGCGGCGGTCCGCAGCCACCGAGCGCGGCCCCCACTACCGGAGACAGCAATGATTGATCTGCACACCCACAGCATCTTCAGCGACGGCGTATTGGTGCCCGCCGAGCTGCTGCGGCGCTGCCAGCACCGCGGCTATCGGGCGCTGGCAATAACCGACCACTGCGATCCCTCCAACCTCCAGTTCGTGATCGAGGCCATGGCCGAGTTCTGCGAGGCCGTCGCCGGTGCGTACGGCGAGCTGCAAGTGCTGCCGGGCTGCGAGATAACCCACGTGCCGCCGATCCTCATAAACGGCCTCGTCGTGCGGGCCAGGGACCTCGGCGCGGAGGTCGTCGTCGTCCACGGGGAGACCATCGTCGAGCCGGTAGTTACGGGGACGAACCGCGCGGCCATCGAGTCCGGCTGCGACGTGCTGGCGCACCCCGGTCTGATTGACGCGGAGGACGTCGCGCTCGCAGCGGAACGCGGCGTGATGCTTGAGATCAGCGGCCGCAAGGGCCACAGCCTCACCAACGGCCACGTGGCGCGCCTGGCCGCCCAACACGGGGCGGGCCTGGTCTTCGGTTCCGACGGCCACGCGCCGGGCGACTACCCGAGCCGCCAGGAAGCCGAGGCCATCGCACGCGGGGCCGGACTCACCGACGAACAGATCGCCGAGATGTTCCGCAACGCCGCCCGCTTCTTCGGGGGGGAGTGACGGACAGCACGCCACCTGCAGGGAAGCCCAACACCGAGCGCCGGAACTCTAATTCAACAACTGGCACCACAAGCGGGGACGGGCCAAGCAACCGAAAGCGGTCAGGATCTACGTCAGATGCCCTGAATAAGCCATACGTCTCCCACCTTCTTGAGGTTCCCGTCAAGGTCGAACGTCTCGCCGGCCTTGAACGTGCGACCTCCTGCGCGGAACTCCTCCTTGAACGTCATCAGCCAATGAAAGGCGGCGGCGTCCTCTGTCTGATTATCGATCTTAACATCTATGGGTGCAGCAGGATCCACATGTGCAAAGAGCTGCACCAAAGGACCGTCCCCCGGCGGAGTCAGCCCGCGCCTGATGTCCTCGTAATCATATCCCTGGGGATTCACGTATGCCAAAGCCGCCTTCACGTCACCAGCCAGGGCGGCCTTCGCAAAACCCCTCACTGCTGCCTCGGGGGAACTTGCCCCTTTCGGAAGAGCAGTATCGCTTGCTACCTTCTTCACTGAGATGTACTCCCCTTCCGGTGAGAACGTAAACACCTGGTTGTTTGTTATGACATCCTTTCCCCGAATAGTTGCTTCATACTTGTAGCGGATAAAGCGATTGCCGTTCTTGTCCGTTCCGACATCTCCCCACTCCAGCGTCTTCCTCTTGGAAATATCTATGTAGTTCCTGCTGAAGAACTTCTCCACTCGCTTCTGCATCCCGGCCTTCGTGGTCGTGTCGACCTTCTCAGGTACGACTACTTGCCCGTCGTCTGCGAGCTTCTTGGCGCCGACGTACGCACCGTTAGCGTCAAAGGTGAATACCTGATGCAATATGATCTTCTTCCTGTCCCAGATCATTGCATGAGCCTTGTACCGAATGGATTTGTTTCCGTTCTTCAGTGTCTCGACATCACCCCATTCAAGAGACTTGCGAGTTGTGACGTCACGATAGTTGTTCATGAAAAAGTGTTCGACACGTCCCATCAGTTCGGCTTTGGCCGCAGGCAATGGCTCACGCGCCTCTACAACCGGTGCCGACAATCCAACGACACCCAGAACAAGAAAGAGCGCGAGTCCGACAACGGCATGACGCATGCCAGCGGGGCGGTATCGAGTGATCATGACAATTCTCCTTTCGGTCTTCCTCTTGTTCTCTGCAATTCCGGCCATCCCCACCTTGAGGACGGCATCGGGGAGCTTCCGAGCCATTTCCAGAAGCGACCGACCATAATGGGGCCGCTCTTCCGACTTCAGGATGCGCAGAACCGATTCATCACAGGCATATTCCCGGTCGAGTTGCATCCGGTATCCAACCCACCAGAGCAGAGGGTTGAACCAATGGAGCGCGAGAGCGACAGCCCAAACCCAACTGAGCCAGATGTCGCCCAGCTTCACGTGGGTCATTTCGTGAAGCAGGACGTGGCGCAAGCGCTCGCGTGCCTCAGTCTTGACCAGGAAAGGCGGGACAAGAATGCGTGGGCGGACCGCGCCCACTAGGCAGGGCGCCGTGACATGGTCGGTAACGATGAGCACGGGCCAGGCGCCCAGGTCCAACTGCTGCCGGCATTCGTGAAAGGTTTCCTGGAGCCACCGCGGGACGGGTGATACATCCCCGATGGCCGCGCGGGAGGTCCGACGATTGCGGAACACCGTCACGCCGAAGCGTGCAAGCGCGCCAACGAGCCAAAGGACGGCCAGAGCAGACAGAAGATACGTTCCCGCCGCGCCGGCCAGGTAATCTCCGGTGGGAGAAGAAGTTGGGGCCTGTTCGCTCACCGGTAGGTCAGCTTCCGGCTCCGAGCCAACGCTCGTGTCCATCGGACGGTAGAGACCATCAAGACGTTCTGAGGGGCCTGAATCAGAGCGGAGCGTTGCTGAAATGTGGCTCAGAAGATTCACAGGATGCACGGGTGCCGGCACGAAGACAGGGACCAAACAGCGTATCAGCAGGATGGTCCAGAGCAAGTAGCGCCAGCGATACGTCAGGAACCGCCCCAAGACGCGCTGCACGAGCAGAATCAGAATGGCACATAGAGAAGCGTAGAACGTGAGACGACCTAGCAGCGCCGGAATGGTTGAAAGAAGATCAACGCCATACATGACGATCGCTTAGCTCTTTTCCTTCGGGGCAGGAGACTTGGTCTCCAGAAGTTGCCGCAGGGCGCACATTTCGTCCTCGGACAGATCCTCGTGTTCGATGAAGTGGGCGATCATCGAAACCGGGTCGCCCCGGAAGAACCGGCTCAGGAACGAACTTCCCTCCTCGTGCAGACACTGTTCGCGGCTTGCGATGGGTGAGAACACATAGATCCCGTGAACCTTAGGCTTGTCCACCACCCCCTTTCGCACCAGGCGATCAAGGAGAGTCCGAACGGTCTTGATGTGCCAGCTGGACCCCGATCCAAGGTTCTCGAACGTCTCGGTCGCGCTGAGCGGAGCCCGGCGCCAAAGCACTTCCATAATCTCCCATTCGGCTTTCGATACTCGGGCTGGCTTCTCTCTCATGCCCATCTCCTACGAGAATGCGAAGTGCCTGACAGATGTAAGCACTATACCACACGTGTAAGCTCTTGTCAAGCTTTTTCTGACCGGGAATCTCGGCCAAGTGATTCGTGCACTGCGTCCCTCTCCCCGTCTCTCCCCAAACCGCTCGCCACATCCCCCTGCCCCGTGTGGCTTTAGCGGTGGTGGAAGGCGCCTTCAGGTGAGCGCAACTGGAACACGGGAAGCGGGTGGGGTTGCGTGACGCCAGCGGGCAAGTGCAAGGTCGAAGCTCGGAAGGAGGAGGAAACCGCGGCCGGCACCTTCAGCCGCTGCGTCCGCGTCTCGGTCGTGCCGTCCAGCACCGTATTGTCCCAGGTGCCCAGCGGATCAAGCCCGCCACAGGCGGGTAAACGTCCAGGCTTGCCCGCCAACGACTTGTGACGGGTCTGGGTGCGGGAGGGACTTGTGATATGGTCCTTCTCCTGGTTGAGCTGGCCGCGCTTGAAGTCGTCGAGCCGGTAGACGGCATTCTCGCCGTAGTCTCACTCTGCGTCGCGTCGCTCGAGGCGTACCGGCTCCCCTAATCTGAAAGCCAGATCACTTGCTCTCCTGTAACAGACGATATCTTCATCTCCCCAGGTGAACTCCACGTCGAGGCTACCCTCTCCCGACGTTTCGTCGTAGTCGTTGATTGTGACCCGCAACATCATGCCGCTATCGACCACCTCGCCAGCCATGAGGTGACCTCCTTCCCCCCGAACGACTGCGGTGCCGCCAGAAGGTCGACCCTCCACTAACATATCTGTCTCTTGTGCCAAGCCCGACACAATGCTCAGTTCTCCGGAAGACTGTCTCTCCAGCACAAGGGGATGCCAACCTTCCATAGCGTCCGCGTACCTTTCCGGCCGCTCTTCTCGCCGGAAGGCAGAGCATGTAACCTCGAATAGCCCCGTGCCGTGCTCCGCAAGCTCACAATCATGTAGTTCCACCTGGAGCGTAACTTCGACGTCCATCGGAGCTGGCTTAGTAGCCTGTTGCCCCGCGCTTAGGCAACCAGCGCAAGCAAGCATCAGAAAGCCAGAAAGCGCTAGCAATCGCATATCTCCTCCTTTGCGGAAAGTGCCTCCAGTCGAAGAAGCCAAGGGTGAAGCTCCCGTGGGTCGGCGCACAGCCAAGGCCGGTTGATGTGACCGCGTCTGAGAACAAAGCACGGCTACGGCATTGGGCCACTGATCTCCACAGATTCCCACAGGTAGTCACTGATCGAAGATCCTTCTCTTGATCTCTATCTCCGGGCCAAACTTGACGAGCAGGCCCAGACGGTTGAGTTCAACGGCGAGGGAGTTCTCATAGACCTTCTCCAGGAAGCCATATCCCAAGGCGTTGTAGACCGCATAGGCAGCCCCGATGATCTTCCCCGTCAGATCGCTGTGTCTGTAATCCGTGCAGATCAGTGGAAATCAGTGGCGATGGTAGTAGGCTTTTCACATCCTCCGTGAGTATACCTCGCCGCCCGCTCCCCGTCAAGCCATAAAATATGTATATGCGTTAGTTCCGCCCATCCAGCGGCGACCACAACCCCTGGGGAGCGCCTTACCAGCCCTGCGTGGCGTTTTGGATGGCCAGCAAG
>SDBU01004532.1_pt1 | contig 17030 bp, 16 predicted proteins | sample 2277071 | NCBI WGS metagenome assembly SDBU01 (sample SAMN10397929, study PRJNA504765) | marine sediment metagenome | isolation source: marine sediment core GS08_GC12, 126 cmbsf | place: Arctic Ocean: Gakkel Ridge, Loki's castle | collected 2008 | reverse complement strand
GCGCGATATCAGCGGGACACTGAGTGGCGTCTGTCACTCAACAAGGCATACAACGATAAGGCTGAGAAAATAATAGGCCGGCGGCTGCTAAGTGAGAAGCGCCCTGCCCCAAGTCAGCCCGGATACCCGGGCATCAAACCGCTGCACGACGTGTTCGAGATGAAGAACAGTTGGGAAGATATGAGCCAGAGCTGGTGGCTGCTAAAGGCGGCAAACAATGCTGATGAGCTGGCCGCCCTCCTGGATCGCGTGGATAAGCGCCTGGAGAACCTACGCGGGTTCATACTGCCGGATAACTGGGATGAGAAGCGAGATAAGCTCATGGCTATGGGTCGCAAACCGCCGCGATATCGAGGTCAACGCGGGCCTGTTACCTTCGCCACGTCACTATACGGCGTGGAAGGCCTGATCTTCCTGATCCACGATACACCAGATCTCGCTGCTCGCCTGCGCGATACTATCCTCAAGGCCATGCTGGAGAAAATCCGGATCCATGACGAAGAAGCCGGCTACACCCAAGAAACTGCGCCGCGTGGCTTCAGCTTCTCCGACGATAACAGCGGAATGCTTGATGCGGATATGTACGAGTTCTTCGGCTATCCCATCGTCAAGGGTGTCTGGGATTATTGCAGTCCTGATCCGAAAGATAGCAGGTATCAGCATAGTGATTCGGATATGGCTCACATTATACCCGTACTATCCCGCTGCAACCTGACAGGCGTGAACTTTGGGCCCGGCGTCATGGTGAACCACATCCGGGAGTATATGCCCAATGCGGTGATAAATGGATGCCTGGCGCCCTTTACCTACAGTCGCAACGAAGAGGTGAACATCGTGGCTGAACTCCTGCGAGATCACGAGTTGGCTTTTGAAGAGCGGGGGCTGGTATTTTCCACGGCAGGTAGTATAAACAATGGCTCCCGGCTGACTGGTATGCGGCTGATCATGGCGGCTATTCAGGAATACGGGCGTCATGACCGCTAAAAGACGCTCACACACAATAATGAAAATAGGACGCGGAGTAGCAGGCTTTAGCCTGCGTCGTATGAATGCAAGCTAATGAACATTCATAAATAAATCGGGTAATAGCAGGCGAACTCGCGTAGGGGTAGGTAAATGACTTTTTGATGGAATCAAAAAGTCATTTACCTACCCCTACAACAACCATCCGCCATCCCTAAGAGCGGAATTGCCTGGGAGCGCGGTCATCCTGACCGCATTCTTTGCGGACAAGATGTCCGCGCTCCCGGTGGCTATTTACATAACAGATCGAAAGGAGATCTAATTATGGCAAGCGTAGGTTACGACGACACTCCAATGATACCTGGTCAAAAATGGAGAGTACACGATGGAACACGACCTCATCCAAAGGTCATTACTCCTGGCGCCAGCGTCGGGGAAGCTCCATCGGACGCCGTTGTGTTGTTCGACGGCAAAGATGCGTCCAAATGGGTGGGGCGCGATGGAGCGGAGATTCAGTGGACGGTCGCGGATGGCTTTATGGAAGCGAAGCCGCGAACAGGCGACATCCAGACTAAAGACAGCTTCGGAGACTGCCAGTTTCACATTGAATGGGCAGCGCCTTCAGAGGTAAAGGGCGATAGTCAGGGGCGCGGGAACAGCGGCGTTTTCCTGATGGGCAAGTTTGAGATACAGGTACTTGATTGCTACAATAATCCCACCTATCCAGATGGCAATACTGCCTCTATTTACGGACAGTATCCGCCGTTGGTGAACGCCTGTCGCAAGCCTGGCGAGTGGCAGACATTCGACATATTTTTCGAGGTCGCCCGCTTCGAAGGAGATAGGCTTATTAGCCCTGCCTATGTGACAGTTATTCACAACGGCGTCCTGGTCCATCACCGCCAGGCGATCATGGGACCCACAGGGCATAAGAATGTATCATCGTATAGCAATCCATTGCCTTCCGAAGGGCCGTTGAGGCTACAGGATCATGGCGATCTGGTCCGTTACCGCAACATCTGGGTTCGCCCCATCAAAGGCTACGATGAAGGATAGAGAGTAGATGCGTTTTTGTATGGGGCAGTCTGGCAACCTGCCCCGTACCTCTGTCAACTGGAGTAGCAACCACAGAGACACACTTCTCCAGAGAAAGGAAGAAACACGAAATGCCTGAAAAGCCTCTAAAACTGCCTGAAGTCCAGTTTGGGCCATACTCCGTTTCGCGGCTGATCGCAGGCGGAAATCCGCCTCATGGAGGATCTCACCTGACCAAGCTGATGAATATGCACATGGACGAGTATTTCACACCAGATCAGACGCTGGAATTCCTGCGCCGATGTAGTGAACAGGGCATAAATACCTGGCAATCAGGTCTCAGCGAGAAGACGAAAGACGCCCTGACGCGATTCCGAGCGGAAGGCGGCAAAATGCAGTTCATCTGCCTCGCTTCACCTGACAAGATAGCGGACAAAGAAATACTCGCCGATATACTGGCACTGAAGCCTATAGGGATTGCGTTTCACGGCGAAGTGACCGACAGGATGTGGCGCAATGGGGAGATCGACCAAATCCTCGATACGCTGTCTCAGATACGCGATACTGGCGTTCGCGTCGGCCTATCAACCCACAACCCCGCAGTGATAGATTATGCCGAAGAGAAGGACTGGGACCTGGATTTTTATATGGGCTGCGTATACAGGAAGAGCCGGAATAACGAGGAGTTGAAGGAGATCATGAGCGAAGCGCCCATCGGCGAGATATATCTCCCATCGGACGTTCCGAAGATGTGTGAGACTATAAGCAGAGCCACCAAAACCTGCCTCGCCTTCAAGATTCTAGCAGCGGGGAGAACGTGCAACAGCCCTGAACAAGTAAGCAAAGCGTTTGAGTTCGTCCTCGGGCATATCAAGCCCACGGACGCTGTGATCGTGGGTATGTATCCTCGTTACACCGACCAGATCAGGGAAAACGCGGACCTCGTCAGAACCTATGGATGATAGGTTTATTTGGCCACCGGGCGGACACATAGGTCCGCCCCTACAAAGATGTCAAGACTTAGTAATCATTACCCAATCTGGGAAACATGAGGAGGCGCTGACACATGGCAAAGGCTAAGAAACTTATTGTTATTGGGTTCGACTCCATCTCTCTGGGGACTCTGGAGCAGTTTGTGGAGCGTGGCGCGCTGCCGACAGTGGGACGGCTGATGCAGGAAGGCTGCGTTACACAAACGTGGCCATGCTTTCCTATGGAGACCGGGACGAACTGGGCGTGTCTGGCCACCGGGGCGTCTCCCTGGGTCACCGGCTGCAATATGTCGGTTCATTTGCCCGGAACGCCGCTGAATCAGCGCAGCAGTGGGTTCCCTGCCTCTGTATGCAAAGCCGAACAGCTATGGACTACCGCGCACAAAGCAGGAAAACGCTCTGTTATATTTGATTGGTCTCAATCGTATCCATTGAAGTTCGAGGACGGTATAATACATGCCGGCGAAGATGGCCGCCCCGACAACGCGATACGCGCGCTTCAGGAAGTACGCGCTTATACGACACACCCGAGACGACCGGGGCCACACATGACACAAATCGAACCACGTCCAGCAGAAGGCTGGTCTGAAGCGCCGGCGGATGCGCTGGAGTTCGAGGTAGCTATTCAGCCGGGAGGACGAAGCCGACACAAGTCAGTGAATTCTTTGTTCGCGTTGATACTGAAGGACGGTAGCGGCTACAATAGTGTGGCGCTTTTTACGTCGAAGGAGTCCAGCCAGCCGGTGCTCTGCCTCAAACTGAACGAATGGACACAGTGGATGGAGCATACATTTACGGTGGATGGCAAACCCATCAAGGCCGGGCTGCGCGGTAAGCTGCTCATACTATCGCCGGACGCCAGCAAGGTTCATTTATATCTCAGCGAGATCTACCCTGTGGGTGAATTTGTTCATCCCGCCAGCCTCGCCCCTGAGTTGGTGGAGCAATGCGGCCCTTTCATTATCCAGTGCTCTCGCCAGCAGGTAGTCCAGGGCGGAGCGTCGGACATTGCCACCTACTTCGAAGAGCAGCAATATCTAGCGCACTGGTGGCGCGACGCGGCAGGGCATATTCTGAGCAACTACGACTGGGACCTGTTTATGCTCAAATGGCATGGCCCCGACTGGACTAACCATCTTACTATGTACATGATCGACCCGCGCCATCCCATGCACGAACCAGATCGCGCCGAGGAAGGCTGGGGCATGTGGGATCGACTCATGGGCTGGGGTGATGAGATCATCGCCCGGGCAATGGAAGCTGCCGGGCCGGATACGCTGGTGGCGCTGGTGTCAGATCACGGCGGCGGCACCATGCTTCCGGGGCTTGGAGGGCATCGCGATCCCAATAGAGTTCTGCGTGAAGGCGGCTGGCTGGTCGGTCGCCAGGGCGGCGGCATCGACTGGGGCAAATCCAGGGCGTTTGGCGCTCAACATTATGTATATCTGAACGTGAAGGACCGTGATCCACAGGGGATCGTGGAGCAGGGAGATGAATATCTCTCATTGCGGGACGAGATCATCGAAGCGCTGCTATCAGCAACGGACGATTCCGGACGCCATCTCTATCGAGTGGTGCTGCCTATGGAGAAAGCCGGACGACTGGCAGTTGGAGGCGACCGTGTAGGGGACATATTCTTAATGCCATCCGAGCCTCATCCGCTGGCCACCGTCTCGCGGGAGGAGTTCTGGAAGACGCATACCAGAGAGGAGACAGGAACGTGGGACTGGCCACTCCTGAATACCGGTAGCCATTTGGACGATTCGTACTTCGTCCTGGCAGGTCCGGGAGTGAAAAAAGGGTTCCGCCGACAGCGGCCGACGCTCATCACCAGCGTTGCTCCCACCCTGGCCACGGCATTTGGCATCCCGGCGCCGGCTGACGCTGATGGCAGTGTGTTATGGGAGTTTTTTGAATAAGTGCAGGGCTTTGCGACCATTGACGCGTCATATATGATGCTGTATAATCTGGAAATCCAAAATGGAGGTCACGGGCAAAATGGAGTTAGCGAAGCAAATGCTCACAGCCGGCGCCATCAGCTTTATCTATATGTTGCTTAGAGCGCTGTCGTTCATAGTGTTGTTCTGGATCATCTACAAGATATTTAACGCCATGACACCTGGCATAAATATTCCAGAGCAGATCAATCAGAAAAACGTCGCTTTAGGAATCATCATCGCGGGACTGGCGATAGGACTCGCCTATATTATTGGTCAAATGTGATATGCAACGGCGAGCAAAAGATAAGCAAATTTTGAAATGGCTAATGGTTGTTGTACTATTGGCGTTGGTATTTCTGTGTGCTTGTGCGGGAGACAAAGATAACAAAACCAGGACGCCGACGGCAAAGAAACAGATGCCAGCGCAGGACACGAAACAATCGGCAGATGATGGGAAAGATGCGCGGCAGAAGGAAGCGACAAAGGACGCTACTGCCCGGCGTTCTGGACCTGATTACAGAGAGATGTCGCGGCCCGGGGTTATCTCCAGATATGACAAAACCATCAGGAAGTATGCCCGACGATACCTCCTTGATTGGCGACTTGTATCCGCCCAGATTCATACTGAAAGCAGGTTCCAGCGTACCGCCAGGAGCTATCGCGGGGCGCTGGGACTGATGCAGATTATGCCCGGGACAGCGAAATGGCTGGAAGGTAAGGCAGGAAAAAATACGCCAGAACTGAAGGGCGTATCTCAGATGCTGCTGAAACCGGAGATGAACATCCACCTGGGGTGCTACTATGACGCCATGCTCTTCAGCAGGATAAAAGACGCCGCGAGCAGGGATGACCGGAGTAAAATGATGTTCGCGGCATACAACGCCGGGCCTGGAAATCTGAACAAAGCAAGGCGGAAATCCGACGCTCCTGAGAGTTGGGAAGGGATCAAGGAGCATCTGCCGGGGGAAACGGAGAAATACGTTCCGAAGATATACGATAGATACGAAATCTACAAGCGTTGGACTGTACTGAAGCCCTACTGATTTAGGAGGCCTGTGGATTTCGCAGGATAACTGACGATGAGATTCTGGTCGCGAGCAAGTGTAGGACTAACCTTGAAATGCCTCTGGGGCTGCTCCATTGTCGTTCTTCTCCTACGGGGATACTCTTCGTATTCGATGCTGCCTGTAAAGGTGGCGACACATTTCACCACTTTGGGTATTCCCGACGGTTGGTCGTCCAAACGGGAATTCTTTATAATATTGTATTCCATCATCTCCGGGATTAATGTCCTATGTTTACTAACAGCGGTCTGGATTCCCCGAATGCTGGGCGGGAGGTACTCACGGGCAGTCAGCGTTCCCAACAGGGATTACTGGATGGCGACAGACGAGCGCAGAGCGGAATGTGGCAGGCTTATGCAAACTATGATGTTCGGCATTTTGCTCCTGATAAACTTCATGTTTGGCTCTATCTTTCACAGTATCGTTCAGGGCAACGTTGTTATGGGGAGAGGTCTCAATATAGGAATGCCGCTTATTTCGGGGGGGCTTTTTCTGATCTTCATCTGTATCTATCTGCTGACAGCTTTCAGTCGGTCAGAGGATTAGTTTCTTCATAAACCTGACATACAAGGAGAATTAGAAGTGCATAAACTCGCGCAAATAACTGTCCCACAAGGTTCAGTGGGTATACATTGGTTTGAGCAAAACAGCTATGCGATAAAAGATCCGCATGGCACTATCGTGCTTGTTGACCCCTATTTTCCTCATAAACGTCCGGCGGAGACGTTTGTCCACTCTGAACCGCCGCTGGATGAGTCTCAACTTCCGACGAACTGCGTCCTGTTGACGCATTCACACAGCGATCATACCTGCTCGGAAACGCTGGGTAGGATCCACAAAAGCTGGCCTGGAGCAATGTACGTGGGGCCAAGGGAGAGTATCACGAAGATCCTGGAGGAAACGGAGATCGATGGCAACCACACCATAACTATCGCCGCCGGTGGAACCGCACAATTGGGCACAATGACCGCACACGCCGTCTATGGCAAGCCGCCGGGTGGCGACCCGAAGGCCGGGATCAAGCCGTCAGACGTGACGCATCTGGGATACGTGGTGGAGGCTGGCGACGTGAAGCTCTATTTCTCAGGGGATGAGATCAACACGTTCGCCGACCTGGATGATATGATAAATCCCGTAGCGGCCCTGAATCCAGATATTGGATTTGTAACCATGCACCCCACTGAGGGCGAATTCCCATTCATCGAGGGCAGCATCAAAATGGCTCAACGTATCGGGCTTAAGACCATTGTTCCAGCGCACTATTCCTGTTTCGTGAGGCGAGATTACGAACCTCAGGAATGGGCGGATCAGTTCCCGCCAGACGGGCCGAAACCGCTGATCATTCCGCCCAACTCGCATATTATGTATTCCGCCGCTTCGTAAAACAAAAATCACGAATGACGAGTCACGACTAGCCCGGATGGTTCGTGCTAGTCGTGACTCGTTCTCATTTAGCGTGGAGGATTGTGGAATGGAGATTCGTGTTTCTGGCGCTCAGATTCCTGTAGCCGCCGATATAAAATCAAATGTCAAAACAATCGAGCGCGCTATGGATTACGCTTCAAGTGAAGATGCTGACATTCTTCTTACGCCAGAAGGCTCTCTGAGCGGATATACACACAAATTTGATCGACAGGCCGCTGAGGAAGCATTGAATTATGTAACTCAGAAGGCGCGGGAAGCGAAGTTGGGCCTTGCTTTGGGGACATGCTTCGTGGACCCGCAGGATCAGAAGTGCTATAACCAGATCCGATTCTACAAGCCGGATGGCGAGTATCTTGGATTTCACAGTAAGACCCTTACCTGTGGCAGTTTGACGGACCCGCCTAAAGGTGAGATCAACAACTATGCTGTCAGTCCGCTGAAAACGTTTGATTATAACGGCATTCAGATCGGTGGTCAGATCTGCAATGACCTATGGGCAAATCCAGGCTGTACACCTATACCAGATTCACACTTGACACAGCAGCTATCGCGTATGGGAGCGAAGATTATATTCCACGCGGTAAACGGTGGGCGTAGCGCCAGCGAGTGGTCTGACGTAGCATGGCAGTATCATAGCTCGAACCTGAGAATGCGCGCACGGGCCGGCGATCTGTGGATTGTAACAGTGGACAACTGTTTCCCTATGGAGATTCGCTGTTCATCGCCTTCTGGCGTAATAGACCCGCATGGGGGATGGGTCTGCAAAACTGAGTCCAAAGGCGAGCAGTTCTTCAGCTACACCATTCAGATCTAATCACATCGAAGGTATACAGAATGATACGAGCCTGTATAGACATAGGTACAAATTCGGTGAAGCTTCTGGTTGCCAGTATCGAGAACGGTCAGATGGTGGAGCAACTGCGGTATCAAGCAGCGACTACCCGTATCGGGCAGGGAGTTGATAGAACCCAAAGACTTCGCACGGAGGCCATAGACAGAACTGTAGAGGCCATCGAAGCCTTCAGGCAGGAAGCTGAACGCCTCGGAGCAAGTGAGATCATCCCTGTAGCCACCAGCGCGGTGCGGGATGCGCAGAATCAGGACGAGTTCATACAGAAAGTCATGACGCGAACAGGTCTGAAACCTCTGGTAATCTCCGGGGCGGAGGAGGCGAGACTCACGTTTGTAGGAGTTTGTAGCAGCAAGCCGGAGTTGCGATCAGAGAAGCTAGTTATTGTGGACGTGGGCGGGGGCAGTTCGGATTTTGTCGTGGCTGAAAACGGTGAGATCCAGGACACATTCAGCGTGAACGCGGGGTTCATCCGTCTGACTGAGGCATTCCTGCATTCCGACCCTATCGCCGCTGCTGAATTACAGAACGTTATTCAGCATGTGAAATCGCTGCTCAACGACCACTTTGCCGGGCTTTCTATGGATGAGCGACATCTGGTGGGCGCTGGTGGGACTATCAACATCCTGACAACCGTTTGGTACCAGCGGATAGGACCATTCCTTCCAGAAGGCGCTCAACTGCGGACATTACAGCGCAACGAGGTCAACGGCCTGCTCAGATATTTAAACCGCATGAAATTGGAAGACCGAAGGAAAGTGCCAGGCCTGCCACCCAACAGGGCTGACGTGATAGTCGCCGGCGCAGCCATATTCTCCGCCATCATGGAGATACTGGACGCAAAGGAAATCATCGTAAGCGATAGAGGAATGCGCTACGGTGTGCTTTTGAGCAGGCACCAGTAAGATGTCCCAACCTTTCCACACTCCGCGCCCCTCACTTCTCAGTTGCCTCTCCATATTTCCCGGTGTTTCATGTTGACGCTCTTAGTGTGATATGGTATATTGATGAACATATTTGGATAGATAGTCATCTGACCGCCGGAAGGAGACAACAATGACCTATCAATTATACTGGGGCGATATACACAACCACTGCGGGATCAGTTACGGGCATGGCAAGCTTGAGGATGCCCTCAGACGAGCGCGGGAGCAGCTTGACTTCTGTTCGGTGACAGGGCACGCTTTCTGGCCGGATATGCCGACAGATCGCTCCAAATATGAACGTATAATCAATTTCCATACGGAGGGGTTCCGAAAAGTCGCTCTGGGTTGGGAGAATATTCTCAAAACATTTGAAGAACACAACGATCCGGGCAAATTCGTGACTTTCACAAGCTACGAATGGCATTCGTGCGCATCTGGCGATCACTGCGTTTACTACCCCGGCGACGGCGGGCCGCTTGTGACTGCGCCAACAGTACAGGAGTTGCGGGAGAAAGTGAAGAAAAACTCAGGGCTGGTGGTTCCACATCACATCGGCTATCCGCGAGGGTATAGAGGGATCAATTGGGACCACTTCGATGAGACTATGGCCCCCTTTGTGGAGATCTACTCCATGCACGGCTGTTCCGAGAGCGATACTGCGCCGTACCCCATGTTACATAGCATGGGGCCGCGTGACTATGGGAGTACGGCGGAGTTTGGGTATAAGCAGGGCCGTCGGTTTGGGCTGGTAGCATCCACTGATCACCATTCAGCCTATCCCGGAAGCTGGGGCGATGGCCGGATGGCGGTCTACGCAACGGATTTGACACGTGAGGCCATCTGGGACGCGTTTCTGAATCGCCGCACTTACGCGGTGAACGGAGATAAGATAAAAGCTCAATTCTCCGTCAACGGAGCGGCACTTGGAGAGATGATCAGCGGAGCGGGCAAGCGGGAGATGGAGTTCCAGATCGAAACCTGTGACTTCCTGAGCAAAATCGAGATATTGAAAAACGAGAGCGTAATTCACTGCGTCACCGGCTTGGAAACCCCATCAAATCTGGCGGGCGAGGTGCGGGCGAAAATACGGATCGAATGGGGATGGGGCAGAAAAGAGAACGAGGTCAGATGGGATGGTGAGCTATCCATTTCTGATGGTCGAGTGCTGTCGGTGGAGACGTGCTTCAGCGGCCTGCCTATTCTTGCGCCACAAGATGGCGAGGTAAAGGAGGAATCGCTGCCGCACAAACTGATCTCTAAAGATGATCAAGGGTGCGCCTGGTATTCCCACGCTACCGGCAATGTCACTATGAAGCATCAGACCACTCAAGCGATTATAGTTGAGGTGGAGATGCCACCAGGAGCCAGTATCCGACTGAATATCAATGGAAGCCATTACGAGCATAAACTCATGGAACTATTAGAGGGATCACGTTCGCACTTTATACGTGGTCTGTTGACAGAAGCAGTGCGCATACACAGGGCTGTTCCTGTCGATTGCTATACCTTCAGTGGTGAATTCTCAGACGATGCGGATAGTGATGGCGTTGATTATTACCGCCTTCGCGTCTCTCAGATGAATAACCAATGGGCGTGGCTTACGCCTATCTGGGTGACGAGTTAAGGCAATTTAGTGGTTTGATCGCGTAATAACGATGGTTTTGTAGGGGCAGGTTTTATCACGCTTATATACTGTCGTTTGGTATAGGAAGTTCAATAAGAAACACAACTTGCGCCAACAGGTTACCCTCAAACCTGCCCATTTCGGTATACAACGCATGTTTTCCATTACGGGCAGGTTAAAGGGCCTTAAGCCAATGTAAGTTGTGTTTGCTGGGGGATCTGCTGCTCCAAATAACAGTGGATTGACATGAGAAAACCTGCCCCTACAAAGATATGCCTATTTAGCGATCAGACCATTTGGTGAAGGAAAAGGAAATGAAATCAGTCAGTCTCTATCGCTGGATCAGCAAGCTCCACGTTTACTTCGGGCTGTTTATCAGTCCGTTCGTTGTGCTGTTTGCTGTCAGCGCCATTATGTTTAATCATACGTGGGGAGCCGAATCCGAGGGCAAGGTGCAGGAAAGGCAGACTTCCATCGAGATACCAGAGAATTTGGAGGGGCTGGAGATCGCCAGGCATATCATGCGTCAGGTGAACGTATCCGGTGAAATCCAATCTTTCCGTCATAATCCACAGCGAAGGCGGTTTACGATCCCGGTGATGAAACCAGGAAAGCGGATCACTATCAAAGTGGATCTGGAGAAGAAGATTGCGGAAATAGAACAGCGCAGCACAGGCTTCTGGAACTCTTTGCTCTACCTGCACAAATCCCCGGGACCGCATCTGGCGGGATTCCGTGGGAACTGGTTTTTCACCAAGTTCTGGATGTGGCTGGCGGATGCGACTGTTTACCTATTTCTGGCTCTCTCCATCAGTGGCATTTATATGTGGCTCCTGTTGAAATCTGAGCGTAAGACAGGTCTAATCCTGCTGGGAGCAGGCTGTCTCACGTTCTTTCTGATAGTGTTAATTATGGCAAGCTAATCCTACTGAACTATACAGGTAAGATAATGAAAAAAGACATTGATTATGGACCAGAGCAGTCTTTGGGTGATGCGATTTTGCTTGAGTTAGCAGAAGACTTTGGCACTCCGCTCTACGCGTATGACGGGGATCTTATACTAAAGCGGTATAACGAACTACATCAATTCATAAAATGGCCGAAATTGAAGATATTCTATGCAATGAAAGCCAATTATAACGTTGCCATTCTGAAATCACTCAATAAAAGAGGCGCACATCTTGATACTGTCAGCCCTTCAGAAGTACATCTGGCATTGAAGATTGGTTATCCAAAACATAGGATTTTATTCACAGCAAACAACCTTACAGATGAAGAGATGGAGGAAGTCCAGAAGACGGGAGTGTTGTTCAGCATTGGGTCTCTGTCAAGGTTACGAAAATATGGAAAGGCCTATCCAGGTGCAAAAGTCTGCCTCAGATTTAATCCTGATGTAGTAGCAGGGGAACATAGCAAAATTCAAACAGGCGGAGATGTAACTAAGTTTGGAATATTGATGGACGATGTATCCAAAGTTAAGGAAATCCTCCACGAATATAAGTTGGAAGTTATAGGTTTGCATGAACATACAGGTTCTGGGATAGCTGAAAAAGAGAAGGTATATCAAAGTATGCAGAACCTACTCAGTCTGGGAAAATATTTTCCTGACCTCGAATTTGTTAATTTTGGGGGAGGATTTAAAGTCCCTTACGAACCTGATGAAAAAAGGATAGATTATGAAGAATTTGGCGCAAAGCTAACTGAAATATTCTCAGATTTCTGTAGGGAATATGGCAAAGAGCTAGGGATGTACTTTGAGCCAGGCAAATATATTGTGGCAGAATCAGGTTATCTGATAGTCCAGGTAAACACACTAAAGGATAATAGAGGCAGATTAATTGCCGGCACTAATTCGGGCTTCCCCCAACTGATAAGACCCATGTTTTATGATGCCTATCACCATATAATCAACTTGAGCAATCCAAACGGAAGTAAAAGGAAGTACGATATTTGTGGAAACATCTGTGAAACTGGGGATTGCTTTGCTGTCCAAAGAGAAATCCCTGAAATTCATGAAGGGGATTATCTGGCTATACAGAACGCAGGAGCGTACTGCTATGCAATGGGAGGAATATACAACCTGCATCCCTTGCCGCCAGAAGTAATGGTTAGCGATGGAACGTACAGAATTGTAACTAAAAGGCTGACAAATGAGGAGTTGGCAAACAATATCTTAAACGGAAGGGAAGGATAATGTCACCTCGAAATATATCCAGATGGACAGAAATCTGGAATCGGAAGTTGCATATATATATCGGTTTCTACTTCCTACTGTTCGTATGGCTATTCTGTGTCTCTGGGCTTGTCAAAAATCACCCAAAGTGGAAGTTTGCTGAGTTCTGGCCCAAACGGGAGCAGACCTCGTTCGAGAAACCCATCCAGATTCCGACGGAGGCCAATGACCTGGCGAAGGCGCGGAATATCATGCGACAACTGGACATCTCTGGAGAGATCGCATGGACTACAACCCGTCCAGTGGAAGGCCATTTTGATTTCAGAGTCACCAGGCCGAACAAAATTATTGATATTAAGACCGATCTTCAGAAAAAGCGCACTACAGTAGAGCAGATTAAGATAGGTACATGGGGTGTGGTGAATATGCTTCACCTTTTCACCGGGGTGCGTATGGATAAGCCAAAAGAGAAGCGCGATTGGTTCATGACCAAATTGTGGAGCTTCTTCATGGATGCTGTATCTGTAGGTTTCATTGTACTGGTACTGAGTGGCATATATATCTGGTATCGCCAGGAGAGGAAGAAGCTATTAGGGAGCCTCGTTCTGGGATCAGGAGTGCTGCTCTGTGTTTTTTTCATTTTTGTACTTAGCTGGGTAACATGAAATATTGCGAGAAAGAATTGATATGAATATTAATCTGCGAGCGGTTCGCGAGCTTCTTGAAATGGCGCTGCAGGAGGATATTGGCATAGGTGACATCACAGCCGATTCCGTTGTCCCTATTGATGTGATGGCTGTGGGGACGATTCTATCGAAAAGTGATGGCATCGTCGCTGGTTTGGATGTGGCAGGCGAGATATTTCGGATGCTGGATACGAGTATTCGCTTTGAGCAGTTGGTGTCGGACGGCGAGCAGGTTCAGCCGGGACAGAATATCGCAACAGCAGAAGGCCCTGCGCGGCCGATATTGACTGCTGAACGCACAGTATTGAATTTTATGCAGCGACTATCCGGAATAGCCACCATGACGGCTGAATACGTCCGCGCGGCTTCTGATTACCACGCTACTATCATTGACACCCGAAAGACCACCCCTGGTTGGCGAGCGCTGGAGAAGTATGCAGTCCGCGTCGGCGGCGGTCGTAATCATCGCTTCGGCCTGTATGACGCTGTGCTTATCAAAGATAACCACATAGCCGCTATTGGCGGGATAGCCGAAGCCATATCACGCGCGCGGGAGCAGATACCGCATACCATGAAAATCGAGGTGGAAGTGGAGGACATGGGGCAGGTACGCGAGGCCATCGAGGCGGGGGCTGATATAATCATGCCTGATAACATGGACACAGATATGATGGCGCAAGCTGTTAAGCTGATCGATGGAAGAGCCATAGTTGAGGCCTCTGGCGGCCTGCGATTGGAGGATATTCCTGATGTGGCCGCCACCGGCGTGGATCTGATCTCCATAGGCGCGCTGACTCACTCGGCTATGCCGCTGGATATAAGCATGGATATGACCCTGAAACGGGAGTAAACGCCAAATTCCCCCTTAAAAAAGGGGGAATCCCGCGAGGGAAGTTATTCTTTTTAAAGGTTCTAACTGGAAGAAAGGAGCGCTGTGGAGAAATTCGACAATATAATCAGGTCACTAGAGAAACTTGTGGAGACAGAATTATCGAACTGGCCGACTGAATGGGCGGGATTTAACTGGCCGGGCTATACCTATGAACACACCTTGCGCGTGCGAAACCTGAGTGTGTCAATGGCCCGGCAACTGGGGGCGGATGAGCGGATCGTTGAATTGGCGGCGCTGCTGCACGACATCGGGCGGCCGGAGGGAGAAAAGCATTCGGATACTGGCGCGCAACGCGCAGAGGCGGTACTTGCAGAACTTGGGATTGACGCTCCCACTCGCCAGAGCGTTTGTCACATAATCCAGACACACCTGGATAAAGATCCCAAATACCCGGTGGAAAATCTGGTGCTCTACGATGCCGACTTCATTGACGCTAACTATGGCTACGTCGCATTCACGCGGTATATCACCATCCGCGCCAGTCGAAACATGACTGTCGAAGAGACGATAAAAAGCGCGCCTGAATTGCTTTCGGCATTTGAGGCAAAGCGCGGACAGGTTTTTACGGAGATTGGCGATGCCATCTCCATAGAACGGTTTGGGCGGATGCGTACTTTCCTTGATAACCTGCTACAGGACGGAAACTGTGGCGCAACCAATATCGCACGCTATCTTGCCGCTGATGCTCATCGCCCAAGTCTTATCCGACAGGTGGAGCAGATGGATGGTGTTCTCAGCGGCAAAGATGCCATCAGTGGCCTTAAATCTTCAGCTTTCTTGAGCGAATTCGTAAAGATGCTGCGGGAGGAGATTGCCGGAGAGAGATAACGCGTCAGGACGTTCTCCATTTTCGGCGCTGTATCAATCCTGAAATGAGGTGAGATCATGAAGGGTGTTGTGCTTTTAGGTGACAGCGAATGTATTGTAAAAGAGTTCCCAGATCCAGAACCAGGCGCAGGAGAAGTCCGGGTCAAAATGATGGCTACAGGCATCTGCGGCAGCGATCTTCATCTTTATCACATGGATAAAGCCGGTGCTGAGAAGCGTGGAGATAGGATACCCGGGCATGAGCCATGCGGGATCGTGGATAAGCTGGGCCACGGAGTCTCGAAGGTCAAAGAAGGCCAGAGGGTCACCGTATATCATTATCTGGGCTGCGGCTACTGCGATCAGTGCGCGGCGGGTAATATGATGTGGTGCCGAAAAGCCAGAGGATACGGCGGGCCTGTGGACGGCTCCCACGCTGATTTCGTCATAGCTGACGAGCGGAACTGCGTCCCCATGCCGGATTCTGTTAGCTTTATTGACGGCGCATTTATAGCCTGTCCCGGCGGGACGGCGTATTCCTCCATGCGAAAGCTGGATGTTAAGGCTGGCGATACTGTGGCAGTTTTTGGGTTGGGGCCTGTGGGCCTCAGCGGCGTTATTCTGGCAAAAGCTAAGGGTGGAAAGGTCATAGGAGTGGACGTCCTCGACAAGCGGACCGAACTGGCGACGAAGCTGGGAGCGGATGCTGTGGTAAATGCTGAGAAAGATGATCCCGTCGGCGCTATACGGAATTTCACTGGTGGAAAAGGCGCGGCACTGGCGTTTGAGGCATCGGGAAGCGATAAGGGCAGATCGGACATCGTGTCCTGTCTTCGTCGCGGTGGCAAAGCCGTTTTCGTCGGAGCGGGAAGCTCTGAGAAGGTCATCAACCCCGGACAATTAATAAATTCGCAGTTGACCCTGATGGGTTCTTTCGTGATTCCGCTGTGGATGACATACGAAATGGTGGCCTTTATGGATACACATCCTAAGTGCGGGATCGGCTGTCCGCTGCAGTTGGATTCCAAGAAACCGACGATTTCCTTTACCGATTACGCCTACAAAGAGAACCGGTTCAAGATGCTTACAGCCTTCAAGCCCGAGGATGCAAAAATCCTCGCCGAGCGCGCCCAAAAGGACATTCGAAGCAAGTGGCACTTGCTGGAGCAGATGTCAGCCCTTGAGTATGGCGAAGGCGAAGAAGCCAAATAAACGTTACCGATAATGGCGATTCTGCGCGACGAATATCCACGGCCACAGTTTGTTCGCAGGGATTGGCTGTCATTGAACGGACAGTGGGCCTTCGAGATAGATGTTGACGATGACGGGCTCGAGCGAGGGCTTCTCGATCGGGAACTCAACGAGAAGATCATCGTCCCGTTCTGTCCTGAATCTCCCCTCTCAGGGATCGGCAGGACGGATTTCATGAACGCGGTCTGGTATCGTCGAACGGTCACCATTCCTCGCCAATGGGTGGAAAGAGACGTTCTGTTGCACTTCCAGGCGGTCGATTACGACGCGACGGTGTGGATCAACGGTACCGAAGCAGCCCGACACTGCGGGGGTTGGTGCGGGTTCACGTGCGATTTGAGCGGCTTGGTGAAAGCTGATGAGCAGATCACGATCATCGTCCGCGCACGTGATGATATGCGC
>SDBU01004531.1_pt1 | contig 17030 bp, 19 predicted proteins | sample 2277071 | NCBI WGS metagenome assembly SDBU01 (sample SAMN10397929, study PRJNA504765) | marine sediment metagenome | isolation source: marine sediment core GS08_GC12, 126 cmbsf | place: Arctic Ocean: Gakkel Ridge, Loki's castle | collected 2008 | reverse complement strand
TACAGAATAAGGATAGGTCACTTGCTAATCTTGACGACTTACCTTGTCCATTAACTAGTAAAACCAAGAGATATTACCAGATTGCAGCTAAGGCAGGGCAGGTAAGAATTCTTTCTAGTCGGGGATGCCCGCACAATTGCACTTTTTGTTTCAATCAGGTCTACAACTTACGCCATTGGCGACCAATGAGTGTGAAGAAGTTTGAAGAGGAGTTGAATATACTGACAAGAGAGTTGGAGATTAAGTTTCTTATTCTAGGTGATGATAACATCGGGAAAGATATGACTAGGATAGAAGGAATATGCAAACTACTGAGAGACAGGGGCATTTCATGGCACACTATGACTAGATGTGATTATATGACCAAAGATTTAACACAGACGCTAGATAGTGGGGGATGCAAGAGTGTGATTGTGGGCGTTGAAAGTGGCTCGGATAGAATTCTGAATGAAGTTATTAATAAGCAATATATAAATGGCGTTGATGATGTTAGAACTTGTGTTAGAAATGTAGCCGAATCTAATATTAGTGGTATGTATAGTTTTATGTGTGGGATACCTTCTGAAACTAGGCAAGAACTCAAGATGAGTATGAGCCTAGTAGATTGGATAAAGAAAACAGATAGTAAATCACGATTAGGCTTTTATGTCTATGCCCCATATCCTGGCACACCGCTATATGAGCAAGCAGTTCGTGATGGATTTAAAGAGCCTACAACGATTGAAGGTTGGAGTACATTAACACTAGGGGATAAAATGAGTGGTAATCGCCAGCCAGATATGGAAAATCTTTACTATATAGCAGGACTGACATTCAGAAAGGATAAAACTGCTCAGAATTTCCCTGATTGGAGGCGTGCTTTAATAAAGCCATTTGAACTCACGGCTTCTTGGAGATGGCGAACTCGTTTCATAAGCCACTATATTGAAAAGCCATTAGTTAAGAGCCTAATTGGTAGGGCTTCCTCAAGGTTAAGGCTATCCGAGGAGGTAGATGAGACAGATAATAATATTTTGTGAGGCTTATGGTCAACAAAACTTTGTGTTGCAACTGGCAATGCAGAATTACCATGACCACTCTGTAACCATCGTGATTCCGATGTTCCCTAACCTTTTTATGTTTTTTGATATTGTGAATAGAAAGGTATTTGATGGAAAACTCAATCTTGTCTATATTGAACCATTTCAATCTAGAAGGATAAAAACAAAAGGGATAAATAGGATGCTATCTATTTTACCAGATGTAATTAAGGAAAGGAATTATCTAAAAGAGGTCTGGGAAAAGCATTTCGGTGAATTGTTAGGATGTGATATTTATTTCTGTAGTCGTGGATTTAATGGCATCACGTTCTATCTGCTGAGTAAATTAACTAAAAATAATAGGTTAATATATGTATCCGTTGCCTCCTTTGCTCCATCTTGTTGGAGTGAATATACCCCTAGGAATGTTACAGAAGTTGCTAGTTTGATTATATTGAGATTAACCTATGGTAGCAATGTAATGTTAGGTCAACTCCCGTACTACAAAGGGTTTTTTTATATGCCAGACAAATTCATAGAAGAAGTTGATAAAGTTATGGGGAAGGTGGAGATTAATAAAATGATGGATGGTTTTGATTTAAGTCCTTATAGGATGTTTGATGTTGATAATTATAGTGTTCTATTCTTCTCGCAACCACTACTTAATGCTGGCTATATTCCTGATGGTGATGCTTATAAACAGGAATTAGTTGCCGTTTTTACTATATTAGGTAAATATTTCCCATCTTATAAAATTGGCATGAAATGCCACTCTGAATATGATAGTAGTGAGAGGTTGGTAAATTGTGATAATATTCTACCAACATTTGTTCCTGCTGAATTATTATATAATGATAGCGTTAAACTGTATCTGACTATCTTTTCTCATGGAGTATCAGGTGTGGAGAAAGGATTAGTTGTCTCTATAATAGATTTGATTTCCTTCAAAAGCGAGAAAATTAAAGAGAAATTAAAGGATGATTTGATACAAGCGAGTAAGTCAATAATCCTATTCCCTAAAACGCTAGATGAATTTGAGCGGATGCTGATTGATTTGAAGACTGGAGTGGTATGAAGAAGTATCAGATATATGGCGGGGAATATGATTGAAGAGTTAGCAAGTAGAATAGCAATTCATAGCCACGTTTATGTTAAGGAACTTCAAGTTAGGGGCTATATATACGAGAGGGGGCAAGCTGAACATAGTACAGTTTATGGCGTGAGGCTTGATGAGACTGCCTTCCCTAAGAATTTTGTTGCTACTACAGTGTGGCACTGTGAGCGTGAAGGCTTAGAATTACTGTAATGGATAAGACAAAAAAGACGAAAAAGCAATCCCTTAATGTAGTCTTGAGATATACTGAACATACTCTATTCGGAGACAATGAGTTTTACATCTATATGCCTCAGAAGGATTGGGATTCTATTAAAAAAACAAATAAAGTTTCATATAAAGTAGAGAGTGATAGTGAATATATTATGGTCTAAATGGAAAGCATTGGCTTATAAGATAGGAGTGCGACAATCCATTTTTCTTTTGAATGTGATTTACTTTTCTGTAATCCCTACACTTTATTTCACTAAACATAAGAGGGCTTTTAGTAATACGCCTACAAATCCAAGGAGTCAATTCTAGATGTATATACTTGGCATATCATGTTTTTATCACGACTCGGCAGTAGCATTGTTAAAGGATGGATTGCTTATAGCTGCTATACAAGAAGAAAGGTTATCTAGAATAAAACACGACTTCGGATTTCCTCATAGAGCTATTGAGTTCTGCTTGAACTTTGCTGGAATTTCAGGAAAAGATTTGGATTATGTAGTTTTTTATGAAAAGCCATTTTTGAAATTAGAGAGAGTTATTAAAACAGAAATAAAGTATTTCCCGAAAACTAGGGGGATATTCGTTGATTCTATGAGAAATTATTTATCCGATAAACTGTGGATAAAGGATTTGATATCCAAAAACATTGCCATATCCAAAGATAGAATCTTGTTTTGCGAACACCATTTGTCCCATGCTGCTAGTGCCTTTTACTCTTCACCATTTAATAAGTCTGCAATCTTAACCATAGATGGCGTTGGTGAATGGTCAACTATTACATCAGGATATGGTGAAGATACTAAAATAAGTAGACTAAGTGAAGTAATATTCCCTCATTCTCTAGGTTTATTATACAGCACATTTACTTCCTTTTTGGGTTTTCAGGTCAATGAAGGTGAATATAAGGTAATGGGGATGGCTTCCTATGGGAATCCAAAGTATGTAGATTTAATTTATAAGAATTTAGTTAAGTCTACTTTTAAAGACCCTATTACTCTTAATTTGGATTATTTTTCTTTTCACTACTCAGATAAAAGTATGTTTAGCCAAAAATTCGTGGATTTATTTGGTAATCCTAGAGACCCAGATTTCGAACTTGATACTTATTACTCTGATATAGCAGCGAGTATTCAGAAGGTAATAGAGGATATAATTCTTAATCTGGTAGAGGTTGTAGTCAGCGATACTAAGAGTAGCAATCTTTGTTTGGCAGGTGGGGTTGCTCTTAATTCAGTAGCGAATGGTAAGATATTGATGGGAAGTCCGATTGAGAATTTATTTATTCAACCTGCCGCTGGTGATGATGGTGGTGCTTTGGGTGCTGCTCTTTGGGTTTATCACATAGTATTAGGTAAACCAAGAAAGTTTATTATGGAGAACGCTTATTTGGGGGGAGAGTATTCTGATTTAGAAGTTAAAATTATATTGGACTCTCAAAATATAGACTATGTTTATTTGAATGATAAACCGCTTATTGATTTAGTGATAAATGATTTAGTATCACAAAAAGTAGTGGGGTGGTTTCAGCGTAGGTCTGAGTGGGGAGCGAGAGCTTTAGGAAATAGAAGTATCCTTGCTGACCCTAGAGACCCGAAAATGAAGGATAGGGTAAATAATAAGATAAAGTTCCGTGAGGACTTTAGACCATTCGCACCTGTAATACTTGAGAAATGCGCCAGTTCTTACTTCCATTGCGAACCCAGCATTATTGAACAGTATCCTGCTAGATATATGCTCTTGGTGTTGCCATTGAACGATTTAGGCGATAAAATTCCTGCTGTAAATCATCTTGGCACAGGGAGATTACAAACTATAAGAGAAGAGTGGAATGAGAGATATTACAAATTAGTAGAATGTTTTGGTGAGGAAACTGGAGTGCCTGTATTACTTAATACATCATTTAATCTAAGGGGTGAGCCGATAGTTGAGTCTCCATTAGATGCTTTAAAGACATTTTACAATAGTGAATTGGATACATTGGTGTTGAATAACTATGTTGTAAGGAAGTGAAAATGAAGATTGAGATAGTCCTTGAATTATTTAGGTTTTTATGGAAGGGGAAAATGTGGTGGATGATACCTTTGATAGTGATGTTATTGATATGTGGGGTATTACTGGTTCTACCTGGCGTAGCTCCCCTAGTTCCTTTTATTTATCCATTATTTTAGGAGGATTGATGAGAAAAAAGAGAAGCAGGCAGATTGGTGGTATAATTATTTTAGTAGTGGTTGGTTTATTATTAGCTGAAGTATTTTTTAATGTATTATCCGCAAAACTTATTGACTATAATAAAGAAAATGTAATTCCTCAGCAATTAACTACTTTCACTGGCACTAATATAGTGCGCCCAGACCCAGATGTTCGTTGGAGAATGATGCCTAACACACCAGACCACGATTCCCGTGGGTGGAGAAATGGGAACGGACAAGCCCCAGACCAAGTAGATATTGTTGCCATTGGTGATTCTCACACTTGGGGAAACCACGCCGTGGTGGAAGATACTTGGTCAAAAGCATTAGGCAGAATGATAGGGTCTCCAGTTTACCAAATGGCATTAGGTTATTATAATACAGTAGAGTATTGGTTATTAGTTCAAGAGGCTATAGAATTACACCCCAAAATTATAATTATAGGAACATATTTGGGAAATGATATTTTTGGCACTTACCAGATTGTTTATTATGTAGACCCCAAGTATTATTATTTAGGCGACCCAGTATTTGAACAAAAGTATTCCTGTAATGTTACTACAGATGACGTCCAGTTGAAATTAGAAGAAATAGGTCGTAGCCTTGCCGATGTTATATCGGAAACTGAGAATGATAGGCAAGATGTCTCATTGATACATAGGCTAAAAAAGTATTCATCATTATTGCAATATATTAGCAATAAATGGAATATTTGGATGGATATCCCTTCTATTGTTGGATTTACAGAATGGGCAAAGATGTATCCTGAGTATAGTGCTACTGTAAGTGATAATGATGTATCTAGTGTAATACTACAACCAGGGTATAGATTACTTATGGAAGATTTAAGCAACCCTAAGATAGCAGAAGGTCTTAGGCTTACAAAGAACCTATATGGGGAAATTAAAGACCAATTGGATGAAGAGGGAATTAAACTATTAGTATTAGAGATACCAACGGAAGAAATGGTGTATAGGGATTTAGCAGATAAACCGCTTAGTGATGTATATTTGAAGTTGATAGAAAATGAAACCGCTATCGTTAATGATTTAAATTCTTATTTTGATTCTAAGGGGATAGCGCATATTAGTGCTTTAGATAATTTAACAAAAGCTGCTATTACAGGCGAGCAGTTATACCCCCCTATTTTAAGTGGTCATCCTTATGCTGCTGGATACAAAGTTTATGCCGAAACTGTTTATGAAGCACTTATGAATTATAAATTGATAGATGAGGTTAAATGAAATTATAGACGCAAGACGTAAGGAGGTAGGATGTTATGAGTAAAAACCGAAACATAATCGCAATCATTCCTGCCCGTGGTGGCTCTAAGGGTGTTCCAAGAAAAAACATTAAATTACTTAATGGTAAGCCTCTAATATATTACACGATAAACGAAGCCCAAAAATCTAGGTATATACAAGGATTCTTTGTTTCTACCGAAGATAATGAGATTGCTGAAGTCGCCAAACGATATGGGGCTGAAGTTGTCCCAAGACCTTTTGAGTTGGCTCAAGACGACACGCCATCGTTTCCTGTTTACCAGCAAGCCATCAAGTATTTAGAGGGAACAGGAACTATCCAGCCTGATATAGTGGTTATTCTTCAGCCAACTTCCCCATTAAGAACGGTAGATGATATTGATGGTGCGATAGAACAATTCCTGAAAGGTGGTTGTAGTTCAGTAGTAAGTGTTTGTGAAGTAGGGCATCCCCTTGCGTGGATGTACAAAGTGGATGGTGAAAGGCTCAAACCATTGTTTGGAAGCAGGAACATAGTAACTAGGAGGCAGGATGCTCCCAAGACCTACAGATTGAACGGTGCTGTGTATGTTACTACTAGGGATAGCATAATGGGGCAAGGCGGTATTATAGGTAATGACACGAGGGCATACATTATGAAGGAAAGGTCTATTGATATAGATAGTAACATTGACTTTGCATTAGTAGAAATGATGATTAAGGGGGAAATCTAGGTGATTTTTCTCAGATTTCTCTGCCGAATGATTCGTGAACAGAAATTAAGGCTCGTCATTGTTGTCGCCTTCATGGGTATAGTCGCTTTGATGGAAGGTGCTACTGTGGCTTTATTAGTGCCGTTGATGAAGATAATTATGGGGGAACAGGGTGCATTACCTGGGATATTGGGTGATGTTGGTATGCGTATTGAAAATATATTAACCCTCTTGCATATTGAGTTATCTCTCGTGGTAGCCCTTAGCCTACTTGTGGTAGCCTTTGTAGTTCAAGGTATCTTCCGTTTGATAATGTGGCATCTCCAATCTAAGATGCTAGTTAATTATGAATACTCTTTAATCCATAGACTGTTTGATAGTTATCTTGCCTCCTCTTGGGGTTTTTTCGTGCATAGCAAAACAGGTCAATTGGTGAATATACTTTCCTTAGAGACGCACCGTGCCTTGATTGCCTTTCAAAGTGTCTGTCAATTTTTAGCATCTTCTCTTGTTGCTATCTTCTATATCATTATATCCTTGTTGGTTTCTTGGGAAATAACTCTAGGGGGAGTGGTATTATGTTTGGTGGCTGTTGTATCTTTAAAAAAGTTTCCAAAACGTGCTTTTTCCTATGGGGGTGATATTACTAAAACCAATAGTGAGTTCCAGTCTTATGCCGTTGATAAGTTGTCTGCTGCCAAGTTGTTGAAGTCATCGGCTACAGAAAAGAACGCTGTGGATAGCATGGATGCTATTACTCAACATAAGGTTCGCTTAACATACCTCTCGTGGATGAATTCAGCGTTAGTCCCTAGTTTTTATCCACCTTTAGTTATTGCCGTTTTCTGCTTGATTATTTATCTGGCTATTACCCAATTGCAGATAAACTTTGCCGTCATATTGGTCTTTACTTATATCTTCTTTCGCTTGAATCCATTTTTCTCTATCTTACAACTTACTTATCAACAGGCGCTCCTTAATATCCCTGCCTTACAGGAGATAGATAGAAGCATTGAATTAGCCCGAAATATGGCAGAGACTAAGGGTAGTAAACAGATAAATGAATTGAAGGAAGGAATTGTCTTTGATAATGTTGGGTTTGCCTATCAAGATGGTGTTCCTATTCTAAGGAATATTAACTTGGAGATTAAAAGAGGTGAGTCAATTGCGATAGTGGGTGAATCGGGAGTTGGTAAGACTACTATCATTGATTTGCTTCTTGGATTGTATACTCCTACTGAGGGGCAAATCCTGATTGATGGTGTGCCTCTTACCGACTATGACTTGGCATCGTGGCGAAAATTAGTTGGGCATATATCTCAAGATGTTTATCTATTCCATGATACTGTCGGAACTAATCTGAAGTGGTTAGCTCCATTAGTTTCTCAGGAACAAGTTGAGGCATCTGCCAAAATTGCTTATGCTCACGAGTTTATCGTTAATATGGATAATGGATATAGTTCAATCATTGGTGATAGAGGTGTTAGGTTGTCAGGTGGTCAAAGGCAGCGTTTGGCTTTAGCACGTATAATATTACAAAATCCAGACATTATTATAATGGATGAGGCTACGAGTGCCTTAGACGCTGAGTCAGAGATTAAGATTCAAGAAGCTCTTGCCCGAATTACACCTAATAAAACAGTAGTTATAAGTTCTCATAGCACCTCAATGCTAAAAGATGTTGACCATGTATACTTGTTGGAAGCAGGTAAGATTACTGAGGTTATAAAGAAATATGGAACATAAACTTCCTAGAAAGATTGAGAAACCTTGGGGTTCTGAGTTGTTATTTGCGTACACGCCTAAATACGCTGGTAAAATAATCTTTGTTAAGAAAGAACACCGATTGAGTCTGCAATATCATAAACAGAAGGATGAGAGTATGTATATCTATGAAGGGATAATTTCGATGGAACTTAAGAGTAGTGATGGACAATTGCGTTTCTTAATACTTCAACAGGGAGATTCTATAAGAATACCTCCGTTTACTACACACCGTGTGACAGCAATTGAAGATGCCATTATATTAGAAGTATCCACTGCCGAACTTGATGATGTAAAACGAATAAAGGATGACTATGGGCGAGATTAAGATAGTTGATAAATTAATAGGTGAAGGACAACACTGCTTTATCATTGCTGAGGCAGGGGTCAATCACAATGGCAAAGTCAATATGGCTAAAAATCTGATAGATGTCGCTAAGGAATGTGGTGCTGATGCCGTGAAATTCCAAACTTTCAAGGCAGAAGAGTTAGTAATTGAGGGGGCTGAGAAAGCCGAGTATCAGAAAAGGAATACAAGGGAAGAAGGGTCTCAATTTGATATGCTTAAGAGGCTAGAACTTTCAGAAGAGGCACACTATGAGTTAAAAGGCTATGCTGATAGCCAAGGGATTATATTCCTTTCTACTCCATTTGATAAAGGAAGTGTTGATTGTCTGGTCAGATTAGGTGTCCCTGCCTTAAAGATAAGCTCACCTGATATAACTAACTATCCCTTATTGTCTCATATAGCATCTAAGAACCTACCAATTATTTTATCTACTGGGATGTCTAAACTGAGTGAGGTTGCGGATGCAATAGAAGTGATAATAGGTGGGGGGAATCAGCAAATCATTTTACTACATTGTGTTTCCAACTATCCAACGAGGGTAGAAGATACAAACCTGAAGGTGATGAAGACACTAAAGGATGTCTTTGAGTTGCCTGTGGGTTTGTCTGACCATTCTATGGGCATTACTATACCTATAGGAGCCGTGGCACTCGGAGCCTGTGTCATTGAGAAGCATTTTACATTGGATAGTAATCTCGATGGTGCTGACCATAGAGCGTCTTTAGAACCAAAAGAATTGAAGCAGATGGTAGAAGCTATTAGAGATGTTGAGAAGGCTATGGGTGATGGGGTGAAACGAGTCAGCGTGGAAGAGGCAGAGAATAAAAAGGCAGTTCGCAGAAGTATAGTTGCCCTGATGGATATTCCCAAAGGAGTGATTATCACAGAAGAGATGTTGGCGATTAAGCGACCTGGGATTGGACTAGAGCCTAAGTTTCTAAGTAGGGTCATCGGTAGAAGGGCGAAGGAAAACATTCAGTGTGGTGAGATTCTAACTTCTTTGGGGCAATGCGAATGAGGAAAATCGCTGTCGTTACAGGGACAAGAGCAGAATATGGTATTCTAAAGCTAGTATTAAGGGCTATAGAGACTAACCTTGGTCTTGAGTTATTGTTAGTGGTTACTGGTATGCACCTGTCACATGAATTCGGTAATACTATTGATGATATAATAAAGGATGGTTTCAAGATAAGCACTAAGGTAGATATGTTACCAGTTAATGATACCTCAGCATCTATGGCAAAGTCGGTGGGTCAAGGTATTATTGGTATGGTAGATGCTTGGGAGCAGTTGAAACCAGATATTATCTTGGTGCTTGGTGATAGGGTAGAACCATTGGCAGCAACTATTGCTGGAGTCTATATGAATATACCAGTAGCTCATATTCACGGAGGAGATAGAAGTAAAGCAGGCATTGACGAGTTTACTCGGCACGCTGTTACCAAACTAGCCCACATCCATTTTCCAGCTACAAAGAAAAGTGCAGAGAGAATTATTAAGATGGGGGAGGAGTCGTGGCGGGTTCATACTGTTGGTTCGCCAGCACTAGATGACATCCTAAATGAATCAATCATTCCCCCCCATGCTTTGGCAGTACGGTTTAAAATCAATTTATCAAAACCTGTAATTTTGGTACTTCAGCATCCAGTAACCACTCAAGTAGATGAGGCAACAAAGCAAATGAGGGAAACATTAGATGCTATTGTTGAAGTGGGTTGCACTACAATTATAATATACCCAAACGCTGATGCTGGCGGTAGGGGTATGATAGAATTAATCAAGGAGTATGAGAACTATCACTTCATAACAACCTTTAAAAACCTACCTCGTAAGGAATACATTGGTCTACTGAGAGTATCTAGTGTGCTAGTAGGGAATTCAAGTAGTGGGATTATAGATGCTCCTTCTTTTGGTCTGCCAGTAGTGAATATTGGTATTCGTCAGGACGGTAGAGAAAGAGGGAATAATGTCATTGACGTTGAACATGATAAAGGTAAAATAGTAGAAGCAATAGATAAAGCCATTACTGATAAGGAACTTTTGAAAGAAGTTAGAAGTTGTGAGAGTCCCTATGGAGATGGTAAAGCCAGTGAAAGGATTGCGGAACTTTTAGGCAGTGTGGAAATTACACCGCAACTACTACAGAAAAGGATTACTTATTAATGAGTAAAAGATTTGATGATTGGAAATATCCAGAGTTTGACGAAAGGGGAATGACCAAGTGGAATTGGATGTGCCAGCATCACAAAAACTTGAAGTTAGGTAAGGATACTGATATCGGTGCTTTTACTTATATAAATGCTAGATATGGGGTAGTGATAGAAAAAGGTGTTCAAATTGGTTCTCATTGCTCCATATATTCACATTCAACTATTGATGATAAGCAAGGTAAAGTGGTAATTAAGGAAAATGCCAAAATAGGTAGCTATTGTCTCGTAATGCCAGGTGTTACCATTGGTGAGAATTCTATTATCGGTGCTTTTAGTTTTGTTAATAAGGATGTTCTACCCAATACTACAGTTTATGGAATACCAGTAGAATTAAGGAGGAGTGATAATGTCTAAGTAAGAAGAGATACGGGTTTGTCCTCAGTGTTTAGGATTACGCAGGCTATCAAACAAGGAAGGAAGCCAAGCGGGTTTCACTTACGGGTATATTGACCCTTGTTTTAAGTGTAACGAAACTGGGAAGGTGAAGCATGGCAACTAAAGAAGAGATAGACTATTTACATATAATTCCTCAAAAGTGTGATTGCTGTGGTGAGATGGTTAAATCTGTCTATCGCAAACACAAGAAGGTGTGGTTTAATAAATATTTGAAGCCAGATGAGGGGCAGGTATGTGCTAACTGTCTTAAAGATAGGGAAGGTTATGCAGAAGAATTCTTAGAGATATACAAGATGCCAATGGGAGAATATTTATTATAATGTCTAAGCAAGAGACCAGTGGTGAGCAACGCCGAATCATACGGGAAGGGATAGAGTTAATACTAGGTCTTGCTATGGAACCATCGCTTGATTTGTGGGAAGATGCAGGGTATCAATTTCTTAACAACACGGAGAAAAAACGTAGGGCACTAAAGATTATGGAGATGCTCCAATCCCAGGGAGTAGCCATTATTGATAAGGAGAGGGAGTTGCCTAGTCTTCCCAAGGCTTATACCAGTGAAGAAAGTGATTGGTTGAATCCTACTGGGATTGCTTATCTTGAGGGACAGCACTCTATGAAACAAGCTGGTTATGTAGCCGTAAAGCCACTGATGGGAGAGTGATGGAAATACCACAATTCGCAAGTGAAGATGAGGAGAGGGAATTCTGGGCAACCATGATAGCGTGGATTATGCGGATACGGCAACACCTGAGATTTTAGAGTATAGTATAGAGCCATTGATAGGAGGAGTGAGAAATCTAATGGCAACTAGAGAAGAGATAGATGAATTAGCACAGGGAATTGCTCTTGTTCTTTTAGCCGAGTGGATTGCTATTGAACATAATGAGACACGATTAGAGTCTCATAAATATATGGAGGAAGCGCAGTCATTAGCTGATTGGCTTTATACTATAGGGTATCGCCTAGAGGATACTACAAAATAGCCATTGATTAAACTAGTAGTTAAAGGGAGAAAAAATGATTAAGGATATCAATCTTATCAGCTTACAGAAAAGTGATGATATTAAAGAGGCTCTACAGCGTACTAAAGAGACTGGTATGCGGATTATGTTGATAGTTGATGAAGGGAAGGTACTTATTGGGGTAGTAACTAGTGGGGATATTGGTAGAGCTATATTAAGTGGCAAGAAACTAAGTACCCCGCTAAGTGAAGTGATGAACACAAATTTAATTATAGCTCACGAAGGAACTCCTGCTACGGAATTATTGGGAGTGATGTTAGGAAAGAGTATTTATGAGATTCCTATAGTTGATTGTAGTGGAAGGGTAGTGGATATTTCCTTTCTATCTGAACTGAAGGCTATTCCTCTATCTAGTCCTGATATTACTAATAAAGAGGTTGATATTATCAATCAGGTATTATCTACACCCTACTTAAGTATTGGTTCCAAAATCAAAGAATTTGAAGAAAAAATAGCTAATTACTTGGGAGTTAAGTATGCTGTTAGTGTCAATAGTGGCACGAGTGCCCTCCATCTTTGTATAAGGAGTTTGGATATTAAGGATGGAGACGAAGTAATCACAACACCTTTCAGTTTTGTCGCCTCAGCTAATTGTATGTTGTTCGAAAGAGCCAAACCAGTTTTCGTTGATATTGATAAGGATACTCTGTGCCTTGACGTTAATAAGATAGAAGAAAAGATTACTGCTAAAACCAAGGCAATTCTACCAGTGCATATCTTTGGTCATCCTTGCCAGATGGATAAGGTTATGGCAATCGCCCAAAAGTATAAGTTATCTGTGATTGAAGATGCCTGCGAAGCACTAGGCACCGAATATCAAGGTAAGAAGGTTGGTTCTTTCGGTGATTGTGGTGTTTTTGGGTTTTATCCTAATAAACAGATTACCACTGGTGAAGGTGGAATGGTTGTTACCAATAACGAAAAGCTCGCCAAGTTATATAGAAGTCTGCGCAATCAAGGGAGAGACGAAGGGGATTCATGGCTATCCTATACCCGATTGGGGTATAACTATAGAATGCCAGAGTTAAGTGCGTCTCTAGGCGTAGCCCAGATAGGGCGGATTGACGAGATATTGGAAAAACGCCAGAAGGTAGCTGATTTCTACAACAAAAGGTTAAGCCATATAGGGGGAGTGAAGGTTCCTTACACGGCTGACGAAGTAAAGATGAGTTGGTTTGTTTATGTGATAAGGCTAGATGAGCGTGAATTTTCTCAAGAACAAAGAGATAGCATTATCCAAGAGTTAAAGGGTCGAGGAATTGATTGCCGTGATTATTTCCCCCCGATTCATTTAGAACCATTTTATGTCCAGATGCTTGGTTGCAGAAAAGGAAGTTTCCCAATTACGGAGCGAGTTTCCATGCTCACCATTGCCTTGCCCTTCTATAATAATTTAACAGAAGATGAAGTCAATTATATCGGGGATAACCTTGAAGATATACTTCGTTCTTATTAGGGGGTGTGGAACATGCTGACTATATTTACCACTCCTAAAGCATTCATAGGTCATGCTGGAGTTATCCAAGCCAATGCTATTCAGAGTTGGCTTTTACTTCATCCAGAACTTGAAGTTATCCTGATTGGCAATGAAGAAGGCATGGTTGAAATAGCATCTAAGTTTGGGGTACTCCACTTGCCTTATGTAGAATGTAATGAGCATGGCACTCCTCTCCTAAACTCCGTATTTAAAGGAGCTAAGCATATTGCCAAGTATGAACTTATGTGCTATGTTAATGCCGATATTATATTGTTGGGTGGTTTTATAGAGGCGGTGAAGCGTATTCACAAGGGTTCTTTTCTAATGGTTGGGCAGAGGTGGGATGTTGGGTTGAACGATACTATTGACTTTAGTGACCATGAATGGGATACAAAACTACAAGCACATGTAAGAAAGAGTGGCAAACTTCACTCGAAGAGTGGTAGTGACTATTTCATATTCCCTCGTGGACTGTACAGTGATATTCCTAGTTTCGCCATCGGGCGTGGTGGTTGGGATAATTGGCTAATTTATCGAGCACGACTTTTGGGAATGCCAGTAATAGATGCCACTGAAGTCATCACGGCTATTCATCCAAACCATGATTATTCGCATATTCCCAATGACACCCCATCCGTTTGGAAAGGAATAGAGTCCACTCGAAATATTGAACTTATGAAAGGTGAGGAACACGCTTTCACCATTGAGCACGCTAACTGGATTTTGGGGTCTAATGGCATGAAACGAGCATTAACAATGAGGAGTCTCTATTTCCAACTGTGGGCTTTGTTTGTGATAATTCCACACTTACACTTTCTTAGTAAACCAATGCAAGCATTGACTAAGCTAATCATAGCTATCCGCTCCCGTGCCTCTTATTAAAGTATTTGCTTTACGGCTGAGATTATCTCTTTAGCATGAGGATAATACACCCTTTCTAAAACTGAACTAGCTGGAGCAGGGGCATCAGGCAATGAGACTCGTACAATTGGTGCCTTTAAGTAGGTAAAGGCTTTCTCAGCGACCAAGGCAACTAACTCTGCTCCCCAACCGCATGTTTTCCAACTTGCATCGGCAATAATGAGTTTGCCTGTCTTTTTTACTGATTCCAATATAAGATTCTCATCTAGGGGTTTAAGGGAACGTGGGTCTATTATCTCTGTGTCTATGCCATCCTTTTCTAAACCTACAGCAGCTTCCATTGCCTCTGTTACCATGTAGGAAGTAGCAACTACAGTGATATCCTTACCTTCTTTTCTTATTACTCCTTTACCAAGAGGGATTGAATATATCTCTTCAGGCACATCCCCCACATTATCGTATAACCATCGGTCATCAATAAAAATAACAGGGTTCTCATCTCTAATACTGGCAATAAGCAGTCCCTTAGCTTCGTAGGGTGTGCTGGGCATAACTACTTTAAGACCTGGGATATGCGTGAACATCGCTTGCAAACTTTGTGAATGCTGGGCGCCTTGCTCACCACCCCTATTGATAATCGCCCATATAACTAAGGGGACACTTGTTTGTCCACCAAACATATAGTACCAGTTTGCAGCATGATTTGCTATTTGGTCTAAAGCATAATACATGAAGTCCATTCTAGGGTGTACTAAAATTGGATGCTTCCCCGCTAATGCTGCTCCTACAGCTACTCCTGTGATACCATTTTCTGATATAGGGGTATCAATCACTCTTTTGCCAAACTTTTTATCTAAATCTTTACAAGAATCGCCCACATACCAATAAGATTTTACACCTTGACCTAAAATAAACACACCTTTATCCCTTTCCATTATTTGGCATAGGGCTTCATTGATTGCCTGAACATAAGATATTTTTCTCATTACATACCTCATTTAAGTTTTAAATACATTATCCAGAAGTTCATTTTCATCGGGATAAGGGCTTTCCTTGGCAAAGGTGACGGCTTCCTCTATTTCTTTGTTGATACCTTCGTGAATCTGGATTATTTCTGCATTAGATAGGATATTATGCTTTAATAAAAACTCTCCTAATGTTTTAATAGGGCATCTATTCATCCAAGAATCTAGTTCCTCTTTATCCCTGAGTCCTTTGTCTATATCGTAATTTACCCCGACATGACCTCGCCATCGGTAAGTCACGCACTCTATTAATGTAGAACCATTCCCTTGGCGAGCATATTCAACTGCTTTATTAGCTGCTTTGAAAACCTCAATTACATCATTCCCGTCAATTCTCATGCTAGGCATATTGAACACCTCAGCCTTTTTGTAAATATTAATATCAGCAAGGTGGTCTGCAATAGGCATGTGAGTAGCATAAAGATTGTTCTCACAGATAAAGATTACTGGCAATTTCTTAAGTGAAGCAAAGTTAAGAGATTCATAGAATGCCCCTTCATTAGTAGCTCCATCACCAAAGAAGGCTACCGAGACAGTATCTTGACCCTCTAAAGAAGATGCTAGTGCTGTCCCCACGGCTAAAGGTATAGTTCCAGCTACAATGGCTGAACTACCTAGAAGTCCCACATCGGGTGATGCCAAGTGCATGGAACCTCCCCTACCTCTTGAGCATCCAGTTGCCTTGCCGTATAATTCTGCCATTAATTCCTTCATGCCACCCCCTTTGGCAAGATAATGTCCATGACTACGATGGGTGCTAAAAACATAGTCATCATTTCGTAGATTAGTACAGACACCGACAGCTACCGCTTCCTGTCCAGTATAAAGATGGACAGGACATATTATCTTTGGCTTGGAGTCAATAAGTGCAGCCACCTTTTCCTCAAACATTCGTATCCTAAGCATCATTGTATATAATGACCTCAAAGCCTCATTATCATAGTTCATTGGTTTCTCTCGCAATCTTTACAATTTTTGTTATTATAATGCTTTGATTCATCAAATGGGCATTGTGCTAAAAGATTCTTGACTGTATCCCCGTCTACGTGTTCTACTGTGCGCCCATCCTTAATAAACTTTGCTACATCCGTGGCGACTTCTTTGAGGCGAGTTTTATCGTCTACTACCGCCCCTGTAACACACCCGCACTTTTCCTTAGCAATGTAAGCCTTCCAATTAGTCATCTTTCCTCCTATTTATACAAACTGTCTGAGAGAACCCCGTATTTCAATACTGGGGATAAATCAGGTTTGACTCCTTTCTCAAGGTATGCTATAATATTTCTAACGACTTGGATAGACCAATAGCGAAAGAAGCGGAAGAGGCTCAACGCTGGTCTACCAAAGCACCTTAATAATTTAGATTGGTGGTTATAAGAATTAGGTTCTTGTGTAAAATCTAGACCGCTAAACATTCCCAATCTCCTTCGGGTCG
>SDBU01004530.1_pt1 | contig 17033 bp, 17 predicted proteins | sample 2277071 | NCBI WGS metagenome assembly SDBU01 (sample SAMN10397929, study PRJNA504765) | marine sediment metagenome | isolation source: marine sediment core GS08_GC12, 126 cmbsf | place: Arctic Ocean: Gakkel Ridge, Loki's castle | collected 2008 | reverse complement strand
TAGCCGACGCTTGCCGCGTTCTCCGACATGAGGCTCACGACCGCCTTCGGCAACCCCGGCCGTTGCAATGTACGCGGGGGTGCGGAAGATAAGACTAGTATGAACCGCCTCATTGCCCACAAGCCGCCCTGCGTGGGCCATCGTATGTGACCGTTTGTCGAGGAGCCCTTCTTCGAGTGCCACTTCAATCATCCGTTCTAGGGCACCGTCCTTGATGCCCTTGGTCTTTAGGCTGTCCTCAATTGCAGACCGCGCCATTGTCACCGATGCCCGGTATGCCGTACCGTAGAAGGCTAGGCGCGCCTCATTGATGAAGTCAAGCGTGGTAGGCGGCAGTGAGCAGTTAGGCGCACCAAAGTCAAGGGTGCCTGGGAGCCACGCTAACACATTGCCCCTCATTCCAAACAGGGTGACTGTGCCGCAGGGGCACTTGACTGAGGCATCGATGGTATCACATGGATGATCTGTGTACTGGCGATAGTCTTTGACTTGACCGCAGCCTGCACAATAGAACTGAGCCATTTCGAGTTCCCCCTCTTTGATGTTTGGGGGGAGTGTATCCGAAGGTTGCGTGTTGATGCAATGCACCTCTCAGGTATGATAATCCGGGTTTTGGTGCTCAAACTCACCCTTGTACAACCCCTTATACGTCGGCCCTTCAACCTTGCCGGTCAACCCCAACAGTGTTTGAAAAGCGGCCTGGAGGTTCCCACGCCGGTTGTAGCGGAAAGCAAACTCGCTCAGGTATGCCTGCAAGTGCTTCTTGCTCACAGCCCCGTGGTGCGTCCCCAGTAACCATGTCTTGAGGTTTGAGAATGCGATGTGTAGGTGTGGCAACACGGACTCTTCAGACTCGCCCTTTGTGGGTAGCTGAACCACGTGGTGGTATCCTTCTTGCCCCAATGATCCATACGAAGTCAGCCCGTCGGTGATAACGGTTGAACCTGTCTCTATAGTAGTGTGCACAAATGCCGACAGTTCCTTCTGTGTAGCCGAGCCTATCAGTTTGAACCGTACACGCTGTGGCCTACCATTCTTTACTTCGGTCGCACCCACAACCAATGCCTTACCACTCGCTCCGCGCCCCCGCTTGCCTGGTTTCGGTCCGCCAATATAGGTTTCGTCAACCTCAATTTCGCCGTGCAGTAACTCCCGACCTGGATTCACCATCGCCGCACGGAGCTTGTGTAGCATGTTGAAGGCAGTTTCGTAGCGGTTGATACCTAACTGCCGTCGGAGTTGTACGGCAGACATCCCGCGCTTGTCTGTAACGACTAGGTAGGCAGCCCACAGCCAACTGCAAAGCGGTTGTCGTGAGCGGTGCATGACGGTTCCGGCAGTAGCGGAGTAGACCTTATCACATCGGGCGCATTGGATGGCCTTGAAGCCGTTGCGTGTGTATGCCTTGTCCGAGTCACAGCGTCCGCACTGGAATCCGTCGGGCCAGCGGGACTGTATGATGTACTGGAAACAGGCATCCTCCGAATTGAACTGGCGGGCGAATTCGGGGAAGGATTTGGGGAAGGGTGGTCTAGTCATATCTGAGACTCACCAAGCCCCTCACGCCCAAGGTCTTCCTGTTCCAGGCGCTTTAGCTCCAACTTCAAGCGTTCTGACTCCAATGCCTCTTTCGCCCGCCGCACAACGGCGTCCTCACTTGTCAGACGCGAGACGCACATGTAAAGGCGTAGAATAATTGAGCTGTAGGCTATCGCCATGCCGCAGACACCTAGCACGGCCAACCAATACCAACTCAACCCAGCGAATGCAGGGCTACCTGTAATCGCTGCATTGGCTATCGGGGCCAGCGTTACAACTGTCAAAGATACACTAATCATAACTTGCACCCACCAAAGGAATATTTTCACGACACCCCTCCAAGACTGCGTACTTGGAGGGTATACTACCCCTTGTATCCACTGTAGTCAACCGGATACGCACCTTACTATTTGAGTTGACACGGCACCGGGAAAGCTGTTCCCAGGGCCTTTCGGTTGTCTGATAGTCGCCTGGATTCTTCGCCCCCGACAAGTCGGGGGACTCAGAATCATCCATGCCAGTTGTGAACTGCACCCGCAAAGGGTGAAAGCTGTACTGAGGGCGAAGGAGACGCCCCAGCGGGGCGTCTCTACGGAAGATGCCCTGCTGAAACAACGTTGCTTTCACACCAACAACACCAAGCCAGTGTTGTCACTCTGAGCGCAGCGAAGAGTCTATTCGCCTCTGCGGCGCGATGATCGGAAGGGCCTGAGGCCATCCCTTGAGTCCCTTGATTCCTCAAACGCGGATGAATGGCGAAGACCTGGCTGGGCCGGTTAGGTCTCGATAGGAGTCCGCCTCAGTCGGACGAATCGCGCTTCTGTACGCCCCTGCTGCCCGACAGTCCACCTGAGAAGGGAATTGAGCATTTTGACGAGTTAACGAACGGGCTGTGACGGTAGAACCCCAGACAGCCACTCTCGTGTCGCCCTCGGAGAACGCAGTCGTACCACCATGAGGTGTGAGTACTCGGGCCTCGCGAGTAGCGCCGCATATCGTCGACGCCTCCGCCGGTGAGTCTCCACGGCCCACACGAGGAGAGAGTCACGGCTGAGGAATCCTGCGCGGAAGCCCTCGCGGTTCCCGTTCCACAGTTCCTCCTTGGTGATGCTCCGCACGAGAGTCCTCCAGAGTACTCGCCAGACTATGATCCCCAGAGGGTAGTCAAGCCATATCAGTGTGGTCGCCCTGGGCCATATGAGGTCCCGTACCTTGCTGTAGTTGCCATCCGCCAGCCATCTGTCCCCCTTCAACGCCTCGCCTACACGCTTGCGGAAGACATCGGTCTCCGCCATCGTCCAATTCGGCTCCCAGTGGAGGGCGTCCAACTCCACGTGAGGTATCCCGAGAGCCAGGGACAACTGTCGTGAGAGGGTCGTCTTGCCGGAGCACGTATCGCCAACGACGGCAATGCGCGGAGTGCTGTCTGCGAATGGGCCGGGTTCCCTGGCTGGCAGGGCTGTGCCAGACCGCCACCGGTGCAGCGGCCTGGTGCTGCGGCGTCCGAAAGACAAGAGTGCTCCTGAATGGGATGTTCGAGACCGGCCCCCTCGGGCTCAGGGGATTCAGAGTCTAGCGGAGGCGCCGCCTCAGGTCAACCACTGCTGCCTCTGGCCCGGCCTGGGAGCACCGATTCGGAGATGACAGAGGGCACGCCTTCTCCTTCCAGGGATTTGATTTCGTGTACAAGGCAGGTAGAATAGGACAGCGTCTGGAAGAGACGCGCCCTCAGCCGCCTTTGAGAGTGCGCGACGAAGCAGAATGACGCGCAGGCTACTATCATGGTCCGTGAAACAGGAGGGATGAATTGCAACTGACGCCAACCGTCCACAATGTGGTGGTCGGTGAGAACTACAACAACGTCTGTCTGGTGACGGGAAACCGTCGCGCTGCGTTTTTCGATAGCGGGTTCGATGTCGACGAGCAAGTGGAATCGCTGGTAGATCTCTGGGAGAGCGTGGGTAGCCCGGAACTCGCTGCCATCATCGTGTCCCACCGGCACGGCGACCACAGCGGAGGCGCCCAGAAGCTCGCCGACGCCACGGGCGCCGTCATCGTATCCAGCCCCATCGAGAAGGATGCGATTGAGGAGGCCGTTCCTGGAACCAAGGTCGGACGCACCGTTGACGAAGGAGAGACCCTCGACCTGGGCGGCGCGACGTTGGAGTTCCTCTATACGCCGGGCCACACGTTGGGCAGCATGAGCGCTTACTACCCCGAAGAGAAGGTCCTTTTCGCCGGGGACACGATCAGGAGCGATGAACCATTCCACTACAACCCAGACATCGGAGACCTGGCCCTTCAGCTTGAGTCACTGCGAAAGCTTCTTCGCTACGACATCAGCCTCATCGTGCCCGGTCACGGGCCCGTGGTGCGCGAGCCCCGCGCGTTCATTGAGAACGAGGCGGCCATATTCGAATCCAAGGTCAGGCAGTGATTGCCACGTGAAAATGACATCGGGGCGCCCAGAACCAGAGTGATGTGGCTTTTCGGCGCCAAGCCTCCGCAAGAAGAAATAGATCCTTGGGTCAGGAGCAACGCATGACCTTTGATACCGCCAGCGTCTTCCCGATGACCGCCAGAGTGAACGACAAGAACCACCTGTCGCTGGGCGGTTGCGACGTTCTTGATCTCGTTGCCGACTTTGGCACCCCTCTTTATGTCTTCGACGAGGAGACGCTCAGGCACATGTGCCGTGAATTCGTGGGCGAGTTCACCGGCCGGTATGCCAAAACCAAGGTCCTATACGCCGCCAAGGCGTTCGTCAACCCGGCTCTGGCGAGGCTGATCTCCGAGGAAGGGCTTGGGATGGATGTGGTCTCGGGCGGTGAGATCGCCGTAGCCCAGGCAGTCCGCTTTCCCCCGGAGAGGATCTACTTCCACGGCAACAACAAGACCCCCGACGAGCTTCGGATGGCCCTGGACTACGGCGTGGGCAGAGTAGTCGTGGACAGCTTCCACGAGCTTGGACTGCTAGACCTCCTTGCACGAGAGCTTGGGTTGGTGCAGGAGGTGATGCTGCGCCTGTCCCCGAGTGTCGACCCACACACGCACGTGTTCACCACCACTGGAATCCTGGACAGCAAGTTCGGATTCTCCATCGAGACCGGCGACGGGGCAAAGGCCATCCGCGAAGTGATCGAAGCGCCCAATCTGGACCTGGTGGGCATTCACTTCCACCTGGGCTCCCCCATTTTCGAGCTTGAACCGTACTCAATAGCCATCGACGCCGTGCTGACCTACCTCGCCCCGTTCAAGTCCGAAGGGCTGGACCTGAGGGAGTTCAGCCCTGGCGGCGGGTTCGCCATTGGATACCTCCGCGACCAGCTTCCCCCTCCCATCTCCTCGTACGCAGAGGTGATCGCCAGCGCCATGAAGACCCGCTGCGCCGACCTTGGCTTCGGCGAGCCCACGTTGGTCATCGAGCCGGGGCGCTCCATCGTCGGTCGCGCCGGAGTGGCGCTCTATACCGTGGGAGGCGTCAAGGACATCCCCACCGTCCGCAAGTACGTGTCTCTCGACGGCGGTATAGGCGACAATATCCGGCCAGCGCTCTACGACGCCCGCTATGAGGCGGTGGTGGCCAGCCGAATGTCCGATGCTCCGGCCGAGACGGTGACGTTGGCAGGCAAGTTCTGCGAGTCCAGCGACATCCTCATTCGCGACATCTCCCTGCCAGAACTGAGATCGGGCGACATCGTTGCCATTCCGGCCTCTGGGGCTTACACGCTCTCGATGGCCAGCACCTACAACCTGAATCCCAGGCCGGCCATCGTGATGGTGAAGGATGGCGACGCCCGGCTCATCCGACGCCGCGAGACGTACCGGGACCTGATGCTGTGCGACGTGGTGGAGTAGGCGCCTCCGCGTCGTTCTTGCCTCTGGGCCAGACGTATCCTGGGACACTTGCCCAGCAAGGCTGCATGGCCTCCTATACCTCGCTGCGTCGCGTCGTGCGCGTCGGCACTGGAGGACTCGCAGCCAGGCGCAGGTACTCGTAATGGGAGCGATTTGGTGCCGCGATCTTGGCTGTCTGGATATACAAGGTCTGTCAAGAGGACGGTGGCATGAGGAAGCCGGAACGTCAGGGGGATTCAGTCAAAATCCAGCACCAATAGTTGTCACTACGGTTGATGGCGTTTCGGGGCCATTTGGCTTTGCTGGAAGGCTGACACGGCCCTTTTCTCCCCTCAAATGTCAAACATGAGCTACTGGAGAAAGGCAAGGCAAATCGGGAACGGGGTAGACGCCGCGACCGAAGAGGACCTTCACGAGGGGGCCAGGTCCGACCCGGATGCACAGCCGACGGATTCAGAGTGGGGCAAGAATGCTACGCTCGTTGTGCCTATGACCAAGCAGGCCGTTTCCCATCGCCTCGGTCAGAACCTATTGGAGTGGTCTAGAAACCAGGGCGGGGGATTCGGACCCGCATAAACGCGGTCTCGCGTTCCTAGCATGGACGCACACACCAAATGAGTGCGTGTGTATCCCAGCAAATGCTGTCAATTGCAGCCAGAACGGACTAATGGGTGAGCATTCCGCAGGCCGTTGAAGGTTCGACATAGACGGCTGGTCTCAATCGGACAGTATTGTCAAACACCAGACCTTCTGGTTTGGTGGCGGAGATTGCGGCGCTGAACCAGAATTGGCTCGCCCCGACCTGCGCTTCCGCCTCCACGTTCACATTCTCGAATCCTGCATTCCGCAGCTTCTCCGCGTATTCCTCAGCAGGGAGTGAGCCGGATATGCAACCGGTTAACAGGGCCATGTCTCGCTTTTCCTCCTCCGTGGCGGGTCGCGTAAGCACGATATCCGAGACCATGAATCGTCCTCCGGGCCGCAGCATCCGGAAAGCCTCGCGGAACACCGCATTTTTGTCGAGGGCCAGATTGATCACGCAGTTGGATATGACAACGTCGACGCTGGCATCCTCCTGCGGCAGCGCCTCGATATCGCCCAGCAAGAACCTGACGTTGCTCAGTCCCAGCTTGGCGGCGTTTTTCGTGGCCTGCTCAATCATGTCCTGAGTGAAGTCGACGCCAATGACGGTTCCGGTCGACCCTACTTGCCTGGCGGCCAGCAGGCAGTCCAACCCGGCGCCGCTGCCCAGGTCGAGAACAGTCTCTCCGGGACGCAGGCTGGCAAGGGCCACGGGATTGCCGCAGCCGAATGAGACCGCACCCTCCGGCATCTCCTCCAGCAACGTTATCGGGTAGATACCCTCGGCATCAGGCCCCTCACAACATGGCCCAGGCTCACAACAGGCTGACGCTACCTTGAGCCTGTCCGAATACTCTTGAGAGATTCGACACTTGAGTTGTTCAGAAGTCATCATGGCAGTTCTCCTTGAAGGTGACCAATCACCACTATGGGCAGCAGGTGGTATGCTCGTTGGCGTCAGTAGCCAGGTCTGCGATCGCTTTCTGCAATGCGTCCAGTGCCCCAGGCGCGAGGCAATAGCAAACGGCGGGGCCCTCCACCGTTCCCTCAATGATGCCGGCGTCTCTGAGGACCTTCAGGTGCTGTGACACGGTCGATTGCGCGAGGGGCAACTCCTCCACCACGTCGCTACAGATGCAGGTCTGACGCTGCATAAGGATCCGGATGATACGCAACCGCGCCGGGTGGCCCAGAGCGCGGAACACCTGTACCAGCCTCTCGTCGGTGTCCTGTAAGGTGATCGCCTTCATGGCAAGCCCGCCTGCCCCTTTTCGTGTTTGCCGACAATCGTAATTTTGCGATAAAGCATACGACTTGTCAAGTGGGCGAGCCGCCCCAAATCCGGCGTCAAAAGAAGGTAGTCCTCGTTAGCGCCCCATGAACAGGGGGCTAGGATGTGAGAGAAGAAGTGACCACCATCACCAACGAGGTGCAGTTATTATGACGCAAGGAGTGCTCCCTTTCCAGTACGAGAAGAAAATCAGACTACGCTGCTTATCCACCCCATGCATCCCTGCGCGCAGACGCACACCAACCCAAAGCAGTTCCCCATCGGCATCGAGTACGTCGTCGTCAACGGCACCGTCGTAGTAGACCAGGGAGTGCACACCGGCGCGCTGCCGGGGCGGGCATTGAAGCATGGGCGGGCTGGATGAGTCCAAACGTAGCACCGTCCACATTACCTATGGGAGACGAGAAGACATGTAGCGACTGAAGGGCTTCGCACATCAATCAAAACAGCGCTTCGATATCCCGCGCTTGGTGAAGGATGCGGACAATCTCAATGCCGTTTTCAATGGGGCGGTAGAAGATGGCGTAGTTGCCAACAGGTAAGCTACGGAGTCCAGGGGCGAGCTCAGGGCGGCTCCTGCCGATCATAGGCGCATCAGCCAGCGTACGACACTTCTCGTCGATCGTTCTGAGGAACCGGGTAGCTTGACCAGGGTTATCCTGGGCTATGTAGAACCAGATTTCATCCAGGTCAGATTCCGCTAAGGCCGTTTCCCGGACTTCGGACATCAGCTTACGTCGTACTGCTGGCGTTGCAGCAGCCGTTCATACCCTCGAGCGATGATCGCTTCGACATCGAGCGGAGTGGATTCACCACTGTCAAGCCCATCCTGAATGTCCTGGCGCAATGCCTTAAGCTTGTCTCGTTCATAGAGAAGACGCAGGGCCTCACGTATGACTTCACTAGACGAGCCATAGAGGCCGGACTGGACCTTCCGTTCTACCAGTTCCTCAAGCTCCGGGGTCAGAGATGTGTTCATGTGTGTCACCGCCTCAATCCCAATTGTACGGCTCGCCGCTGCCTCGGTCAATGAAACGCGGAGCTGAGAAGGCCGCATCGCGATGCGCCCATACGCGGTAGCTCACCTCTTCTGCAATGGCAGCACGATGTGCGAAGGGTGCTCGGCCTCATGGTAGACGGTCTGGTGAGCCAGGCGGTATGACCGCTCCAGGCCGAGTGGCCCGCCGGTGTTGGGGTTCACGTCGAAGCGCGGCCAGTTGCTGCTGCTGATGTCCAGCCGGATGCGGTGTCCCTCACGGAAGACATTCGAGGTCGGATAGAGGATGAACACGAACTCGTAGGGCTGACCCGGCGTCATCAGCTCCGGCTTCTCCCATCCGTTCCGATACCTTGCGCGGATGATGGAGTCGGTGATGTTGATAGCCAGCCCATCGGGATAGTCCTCGGCCGGCGGGAATACGTCCAGCAGCTTCGCCGTGAAGTCCGTATCCACCGCCGAGGACGCGGCCCATAGGTGCATCTCGATAGGCCCGGTCACCTCCAGGCCCTCTGCCAAGGGCGGCGTCTGGAAACTCAGGATGTCGCTTCGGTAGTTGAGCGGCAGCCTGTCGTTGCAGCCGTGGAAGTCGGTCCGTCCTCGCTGGTCGAAGGCGCCTGGCTGTATGATCGAGTAGGGCGCCGAGATGCCGCCGCCCATAGTGGGTACGGGGCTTCTAGGGTCGAAGGTGTAGTTGGTTGCTGACGGTGTTGCTCCGACACTCGGCTGTGCGGGGGAAAGCGAGAGATCACCGTGCAGGTAGTAGGGGGTGGGAACGGTCCCAGGCAACGGCCAGTCGGGCTCGCTCCGCCAGTATCCGCCGTGGTCCAGGCGACGGTCGTTGTCGTGGTGGTTCATAGTCTGGGCGCCGGCGCCCATAGTGAATATCTTCACGGGAGACCAGTCGGCTACCTCGGTGCGCATCCCCTTCAGGTAGTGGTCGAACCAGGCCAGTCTCAGGTCGTTGAGGTTGATGTGAGAGTCCAGACCGAAGTCCATGTCGCCTGAGTAGGTGAGCTCGTACATGCCGTGGGTCCACGGCCCCATGAGCAAGACCTGCCTGGACTTCTTCAGCTTGCTGAGGGCCGCGTAGCTCTCAGTGGTATTGCGGGCGTACGAGTCGTACCATCCGCCCAGATACAGCGCCGGCACATCGGCATGCTCGCCGTAGTATTCCGATATCGCGTAGCCCCTCTGCTTCCAGTAGTCGTCGTAGTCGCCGTGGGTGAGGATGTCGATTGCCCAGCGCTCGTAGGAGGGTAGCCTGCGGAGAATAGTGGCGCCTTCCCTGAGCGGGAACCGGTCAACGATATCGGGCATATCTTGAGTGAAGGTCTTGACCAACTCTGCCCTTAGACCAGGGTCGGCCAGGGCCTCCTTGCTGGTAGCGGCCATCCAGAAGATGTAGACATGGAAGCGTTGCTCCAGCGCACCGTTTTGCCGCATGGAGCTGTGGTAGTAGTTGGAGGCGCCCACAGCCACGATCATGGTCGAGAGGTGAGGCGGATTCAGGGTCGCGAGTGCGCTCTGGTCACTGCCGCAGTATGAGCCGCCCATCGTGCCGACCCTACCGTTGCTCCACGGCTGTGCCGCTAGCCACTCGACCGTGTCGTAGCCGTCGGGCGCCTCCTTGGCAAACGGATACCACTCACCATCCGACTTGAAACGGCCGCGAACGTCCTGGTTGACGCATACGTAGCCCCTGCGTGCGAAGAACTTCCCGTTCGTCACACTCCGGGGCAACGCCTTGTTGTATGGCGTCCGCTCCAGAATCACTGGGAACTTGCCTTCGGCTGGCTGTCCGTCGATCGCGGGAAAGTAGATGTCAGTTGCGAGCCGCACGCCGTCGCGCATCGGCATCATGACGTTGGATTCGATAACAACGTCGTACTGCTGGTGTGAGCCGGAGTATGTGTTGGTCATGCTTGCCTCCGGTGGACAGAGGTGTCAAGTCCTGGGTGTTGGGTGTTAGGTGTTAGGTGTTGGGTGTTAGGCGCTAGTACAGCGCACCTTCATTTCGCCAAAGAACTTCGTAGGGCGCGTAGTTGCTTGCCCAACGACTGTGTCTGTTCTCGAATGGCAGTCGCCTGACTGCCAGAAAGGTACTTCAGGCGGAAGGCAATCTCCAGTTGCGTGTCTCCCATAGATGGATATGAGCCGATGATTTGCTCTGCGCCGCATGGTGGTGCGGTTCCTGGGGATTCTGGGGTGTCGCCGTCATGGTGTCCTGGTGGGCAATGTCGCCCAAGATGTCGCCCAAGTTGCCGCCGAAGTGGTGAATGTCGCCCCCTGGGGCAGCCCGGCTCAAGATACATGAGTATCGCTGCGCGTGTCAACGTGTGGCAGCGCCCCCGTGCCACGTTGATAACGAAGGCCCCTGGTGGCTTGGTACCTGAGCCGCCGATACGTCGCTGTCAGGCTGCCACAAGCGCGCCGTTGGCGATCTCCCGAAGGGGCTGCCCCTTGTCGCCAACCCGACGCTTCGTGTTGCCAACGGTGAGATTGTGACAGCCGCTCTCCCGTGCTAGCACCATCGCTGGAAGGCCGCTGGCGAACTCGGCATAATGGCGGCGCCCTAACTTCGCCACAACGACGTGGCGAAGTATCCCACCCAACTACTGAGAAAGCCACCAAACTCTTCAACGTCTCGCGACGCAAGGTGGATACAGCTACGAAGGTCAGAGCAAAAGGGTCCCATATTGACGCACCGGAAGTCTCTCCCTGCGCAAGCCACGGGGGGGGCATCGGCCAAGTACCTGAGTCCCACATAGGGAAATGTTCGACGCCCGCCCGTTTCTGTACGCGCTCAGTTGGCAGGGGTACAGAGGGTTGGGGACTTCTGTAGTCGGCATGACGTTGGTGGTAAAATGGTACCGACATGCAAGAGGAACGGTCACAGAGCAACGTACTCACGCCAAAACAAGAGCGGTTCGCTCAGGAATACCTTGTTGACCTTAACGGCAAGCAGGCCGCCATTCGTGCCGGTTACAGCCCAAGGTCGGCTGAGGTGACTGCGTCTCGGTTGCTAAGGCATGATAAGGTGGGTGCTTCGTTGCGCCGCCTACAGGCCCAGACCCAGGAGAGATTGGAGATCACGCGGGACACGGTGCTGGAAGGGCTGTATCGGGAGGCCACTGACGAAGGCTCCAACGGCTCCGCCAGGGTCCAGGCATGGGCGCACATCGGCAAGATACTGGGCGTGTACGTGGAGAAGACGGAGCATGGCGGCGCTATACGCCACCTACACTCTGCGGTAGCGGACCTGACTACTGAGGAGCTACGTGAACTGATAGCGCAAGGTGGCGAAGGTCGGTACACCCCTCGGAACACCCCGACGTGTCGGGGGATCCCCAATCGGGGAAGGCGGCTGGGAGAGGGAGTCATCGTCGAGGGTGAGGCGCGGGAGATATAGCCTGGGGCGGTCTGGCGGGGCTACGCCGACGTAGCACAGCGCAGGGATGGGGGGTGCTGCAATGCGGCTATGGATCGAAGTCACATGTGGAGTCGTGTTCGTTTGGTACTTCTTCTTCTTCGTGATCTACGACCCACCGTTCCCTGGGCCTGCCAATTTGCTCGTTCGAGCTATGATCCCCAGATGTGAGGAAGTTAGCACCCTTTTCTCTGGTCGTGGTAAGACATTCAGACAAGATGAGAGCTTGGAATGCGAATCCGGCAACATTGCTCTAGTCATTCGAATCCTAGAGTTTGATATGGCTGACGATGCTCGGGAGGATTTCGAGGGCAAGGCGTCCAAATATCGAGGAATAGCTTCCGAATACCATTTCGAATGTTCGTTTACGGATGTCAATATTAGGTTCCCTCATGATATAGAGGAGCCTGATCAGTACTTTCATTACACACAAGAAGAATGGGATGTGGAGTCGCCAGCAGCACCGTTCGGTGGGGCTTTCTTCAAAGAAAGGGTCTGCTTCCGCATAGGCCCGTATGTGACGAACATCGTGGTTAGGCGGTCGGCTCCACAACCGGACCCCCTAAATACATATTGGCAATATCGCGGGCCGGCGTTTTGGTTGGGGAATGATGGCAGAGACGCACTGGAAAACGCTATTCGCCTGGTCAGTCAGCGGCTGCATGATATGGTGGACTCTCTTTCTCTTTCCCCAGTCGAAAGACTGAGGCCCCATTGAAGCTGGGCGCGTGGTGCATTGTGCACCGGAAAGATCACACCGTTTCCCCAAGCGTCATGTCTACCTCACGCGCCTCTCTTACTGCAAGTCCCGATTCCGTAAACCGCCACGGCCAGTCACTCAGGGTCGCGGTAGCCGTATTTGCCGCTGCCATACATGACGGCCTATCCCAATAGGGATTCCGTTCTATTCCCGCCCTCGTTGACATAACTGGTGCGCCTGCCTACAAGGTGGCAGGTAGGCACTATAAGAGTTATGGAGTTCTATTCGTGTTCTGTTCTGCCCTGCCTGTTGCCACGCAGACTGGTGGGGAGGTCACCCCGCGCTGAGTCTACTAGCCAGCTGAGTCGGGCCACGCGCCCAGGGGTTGCGCCCCTGGTGAATGTTCGAGAACATGCGCCGCGCGCCGCATAGCTGGCAGACACCCAGGCTCCGGCCCCCTTGCCGCGCCCCTGGTGGTTCGAGCAGGCTTGATTGTCCCTGTCGGCCTGGTGCAATCTCCTTGACTCCCCCTGTTTCGTGGCTCTACGGCCTTCGTCTTATGTCAAGCTGCCTATTGGAAATGCAGGGTATGTAGGGTTTGAAGGCTTTTGTTAAACCTTTTTGGAAATTTCCTTCATGGGGAACTTTGACAAAACTCGAAAAACTATACATACCCTACAGGATTCATGAATACTCCGTCTGGGTTGTGTCTCCGAGTAGGCCAACGCCGCGATAGACAATCCCGTGTTCGCTGCGCCCCTTGTCGAACCGTTTCGACACGTCCCTTCCCAAAGACGTCTGATTGAACCGCTCGGCCTTGGGGAGTCCCGCCGCGTCTGCCCACCGCGAGTACGCGCCGTACAATTGCCCGCCCCGAACGTGGTACGTTTCACCCACGATACACGATTCTTCCAAGAACGCTGCCAGTGGATCGCTCTCAACCTGGTATTCCGCCGTCGAATCCGCCACGGCTTCCGGCGCATCAATCCCCCGTTGCTGCCATTCGAGACAACCTTTGACGGCCCACGCCAGAATTGCGGCCCCTGCGATTGCCGGATTGGTAAGCTGGAGCTTGATAGCCCGGTTGGGCTTCTGAAACTGATGATTGAAGATGATTGAAGGGGATACGCACCATGCGCCGCCAGAATGCATCATCGTCGTGGGGAGCCTGGGGCGCAACGTTGCTGGCAAAGATAGGGGTGAAGGTGGGCTTGAATTCAATCTCTTTCTCGTACAGAGTGCGAACAGTTACCGTGGCCCCGCCAGTCATTTTCTTTAGCAGCCCGTCGCCCAACTTGCTGCCATGCGAAGCTTCTTCGGCTTTCACGAGTCGAGTGCCCACCAGCCGCACCACGTCGGGCCTGGGGGCGCCTTCCCGTAGCGGAAGCAAGAAGGTACTGATGTCCGCCGTGGCAGCGTAGTCTCCGAAGGCCGCGCCGACGGCTTCGAGCAAAGTGGTTTTGCCAGTCAGTTTTGGGCCGTACACGAAGTAGATTTCTTCTTCTGGCACTCCGCACAGAGCGGCCCCCATGACACGTTGAAGGAATGCGTCTAAGTCGGGATCGCCGCCGCACACGTCGGCGGTGAACGCATCCCACAAGGGGAGCCGAGCGTTCGGCTCGTAGGGCACGGGGGCCATGCGCGTAATCAAGTCGGCGGAGTTGTGGAGTTGCAGCTTGCCCGTGTGAAGGTTGACGGTTCCGTTTCCACAGTTGAATAGCCACAAGTCGGAATCGAGTTCCCCTGGGGAAACCGGGACGCCCGGCTCGGACCGTGCCAGCACGAGCATGGCGCGGATTCGTTCGGCGGCTTCGGAGCGAACCGCGTGGGCAACAAGCCGCTTGCGCTCCGCGTCATCGAGCTTGCCAGCTTCGCCGTACAGCCCCAGGATACATTCCTTCGCCAACCGCTCGGCCCCGCCGTCCGTATCCCGCTGCCAGCGGCGCCCGTTCCAGATAAGCCACGTTTTCCACGCATGACAGTACCGTACTCGGCCCCTGTTTGCGTCAACGAAGCGCTCAGCATTGCCGAGATCAGTGTGGTGGTACGCGCGTGGCTTCGCTCCGATGCTGCCAGCAAGCTTGCGAAGATCGGAAAGCGGAAAGCTGGCCCGTTCCGCGTGTGGAGCCAACAAGGTTTCGATCTCCGCAGCGTCAAGCCCGCCGCGCCGAAGCTTGCCGGCCACCTTCGTCAAGTCCACGTCGCGGTGTCCTTCCGCGAGTCCCGCGAGAGTATCCGCAACCCACCCGGGAGCCTTGCGCCCGTTGTCGCCGTCGGCCCCCTGGTGGGAGTCGGCAACCATGAGATCGAGCAGCCACGGGGGGAGCTCCGCGAGTGCCACATCCCCAGGACCGCGATCCTGAGCCCAACCGTAGGTACCGCCGGAGACATGGCCCGAAGGGGGAGCGATCACGTACCCATGCCAACCACGAACGTCAACACCCTTGCCGAGCGGCCTACCGTCGCCCCCTTCGGAATTCTTGACGTGTGCGCCGTTGCTCGGCCACTGGAAGTAGTAGTGAGTCCCTGAGCCGCCCGTCTTGCACGTGACAGTATCCGGCAACTGCCCATGCGCGCGTTCCAATTCCGCCACCGTGGTGGAACCGCCATGCTGCGGATCGACATCCAGAACGACAAGCCCACTCTCCGGCCCCGTGGCGATCGCCCAATGTGCATGGGGATACCGACGCTGCCAACTCGCGACAACCGCGCGATCCGTCGTTGCATCAAGACACCCGTTTGGGACCGCTGTACCCAACGGATGCTTTCCGACGTTGCCACAAGCGTTTTTCCCACACTGGCAAGAGCCATTAGCATTGACGCGCCACACTGGGAATATGCCCCAGCCCCGTCCCGCATAGCCCAACACGTCGTTGGGGGACGCGTCACCGGCCGTTGGCGTTGTCATTGTCCGTGCCCCGTTCCTGCGTCTCCGCCAGCCTCTCGAAAGCATCGGACGGGATAAGAATCTTTGCTCCCACCCGAATATGGGATAACCGCCCGGCGTTAATCAGATTGTAGAGTGTAGTTCTCCCCACGGCTCCCGCGTGGCGCTTCAAGAAATCCTGCGTGCCCAACCATTCGATCGCTGCCATTCGCGCACCTCCCGCGCACTATGTAAGTGACTTCCACGGCCTTCCGTGATATGATAGCAGACGAAATACCACCCTTCGGGACACAGGAGGGCACAACGTGGACACAAGTGGGACACAGCGGACAAAGCGGCGTATGAGCCCGGACTTGCAGACGACTATCGAACACCGGTTGGCAATGGGCAACACTCCAACCGACGTGCGCGAGTACTTGGAGCGCCAGAACAGCTATAGGACTACCCTGCCTTCGATCAAGACGATTTCGCGTATGCGGCAAGAGCTGATGCCCAAGGGCGACGCCACATCGGACGATTGGGACTTATTCGACGAAGGCCGGAGCGTAGAAGACGCCCGCACGTTGCTACGTGTGCTAGGGGCTGTTGTCGATCAGAGTGGGGGGAAGAAAACTGGTTTCGCCAACGAAGAAGCGGACTGGATCATCAAGATTACGGATCGGGCTCCTACGCTGGTTTCTAGGGCCCCCACCCTGGCATGGGTGCTAGCCTGTGCCTGTTGGCTTGACATAGGGGGTGTCGATCGGCAACCCGTAGACATGATGCTGGCGCTGGCCCCGTGGAAGAGTCAGGCAAAGCAAGAGCGGTATATGGATATGCTCCGCAAGGGCGCGATTCCTAAAGCCCCCCAACTCTGGATTGGGATCATGGACATCCTTGTGGACGAAGGGGGTGAATAATGGCGATACAACGAAGGGGCCGCAATTGGCAGATCGCTGTCAGCATCAACGAAGGCGGCAAGCGCAAGCGAGTCTATCGAACGATCTCCGGCAACAAGCGGGACGCGCTTCGGGTTGAACGGGAGCTCCGGGCGCAAGCCGACACCGGCACGCTAACCAGCAATCGGGAGAGCGTAAACGTGTTCCTTGACAAGTGGCTCGAAACGTCCGTGCGCCCCAATAACGCACCAGCCACGTTCGGGATATATCAGCGTACCAGCGCCCTTTACATTCGCCCGAAGATAGGCTCTATGGCGCTTCGAGACGTGAGAACACACCACCTTGAAAGCGTCCTGGGAGACGCCCGGGCCACCCTAGCGCCAGCTTCGGTGTCTTTGCTCCGCGCAATCATTCGGCGGGCATGGCGGACGGCCCGACGCTGGAACATGGTGCAAGTAGACGCCAGCGAGAATCTACCTACTATCAAGGTTCCGAAGGCGTCTAGTCATGTCCCCACACCCGCCGAAGCGAAGGCAATTCTGAGTGAGTTAGACGGGAGCCCCTACTACGGCCCGACTAGATTCATGCTGGTAAGTGGCGTTCGGCGCTCCGAAGCCTTGGGCTTGAAGTGGGGTGATATTGATTGGGAATCGGCGACTGTTCACATTAGCCGGGGAGTGCACGTTGCAACTGGCAAGGGCGCCATAATGGGGGACTTGAAGACTCTCGCCAGCAACCGGGTGATAGCGTTGGAGGCCGATACCTTGGGTTGGCTGCGTGGGTTGCAAGGCGGAGCGCTTTTGCAGAAGGACTTGCTCGGCTCCGCCTACGAAGACGGCGGCTATGTGTTCGTTGATGACTTCGGGAAGCC
>SDBU01004529.1_pt1 | contig 17037 bp, 13 predicted proteins | sample 2277071 | NCBI WGS metagenome assembly SDBU01 (sample SAMN10397929, study PRJNA504765) | marine sediment metagenome | isolation source: marine sediment core GS08_GC12, 126 cmbsf | place: Arctic Ocean: Gakkel Ridge, Loki's castle | collected 2008 | reverse complement strand
ATTGTTCGGCCTAAGGTAACCTTTGCCATTTCAGCTTGGACCGATCTCCTTGGATTCGGCTCATGCCTCGACAATATCGGATGGAACTTGAATCATTACGAACGGCATTTCAGGACAATCGCTAGGATTGAGTCTTTTCGGGAATCAGCTAGCAGGTTCGGTGGTCCGAACTCCACTTACTTCGTGCTCAACGACGGCATAGGAATGACCAGAGATATCCCTGAGGAGCCAGTTCCCCTCCCAACGCTCTGGTTGGCGTTATTCGTATGTATAAGAAGACATTATCTATGGAACAAACGCGACAAAGCTGCTAGATTTCCAGGAGTAAGGACGGTGATTGCTGCAGGCCAAAGACTTGTTGATCCTGCATGGGTGGACGGGCTATCCACGAAACCAAGGGGCTTTGACATAAGGAAGCCAAGCATCATTAGGATTGGTGACGTCCCCGAGCCCCCTCGAGGGCCCAATATCAACAGAATAGCATTGTATACCCCACGTGAGTTTCAACTAAATCTTGCTTTCGCTAAGGCTTATACCCTGGACGCAATGGGATCACGACACGGTCTCAAAGGTTCTCACATCTTTATCGACGAGTCTCTAGTCCGTCTGTTAAAATTCCGATTGGATGGGAGCAGCAGGTATGAGCCCGATTGTTGGAGATATCGTGTTAGCTACGGTTCGGGAAAGAATAGCTTATTATTAGTCTTAGAACAGGGAAATGCTTCTGGTGCTGAGCATGCCGCCCGCTACTCGATCATATTGCATCTGATACTTCCCAAGTTACAAACACGATGGGGAACGACGAAAGTGTACAGGGTTATCAAAACAACCCGTCATGCTGTCGGCTACCTTGATAAGGAGACCATAAACCTGAATTGACCCAAGAAGCGACAGCCTATAGTGCTCGCGGTAGCATTATTATTGAAACAGAAGGGAGGCAACCACGACAACCGTGCAAAACGGTCTTACAATACGGTGTTTGTGACTCACTGCGTATACCCAAATGCACCACACTTTACAAAGCTCGAGGACGTTAGGCGACAATCCAATCAGATTCCACATTTAGGTACAAGAAGATGAACCAATAAGCTAAAAATGAGATTCGCATTTTTAAAAAGTTTGCTAGGTTATGTCCCTATCCAATCCATCTAAATTCGATTACAAAGAGAGAACCCCCAGAGCCAGATATTTCCTACAATCTATCAGATGGAAGTACCGTAGCCTTTGAGTTAGTAGAGTGGATAGACAATTCTATAGCACAATCAATTTATGATTCTTCAAAACTTAAGAAAACTTTTGATGATAAGTTGGAAAGACTTCCCCAAGAGAGAAAGGAACGATTTAAAGTAAATTTTAGAAATGCTTTGATCTATGTAGCTTTTATTAAAAGAATTTCAGCCAACAAAAAGATGTTTTCAATACCAACAAATGTTGATTATCTTTTGACTTTGGAAAATGCTGAAGAGGGTGAGTTTAATCTTCGTTTCCATTAAGAGCTTAGAGATGTAGTCCACCCTAAAATATTGGCGTAATAAATATAAATCCCTTTGAATTTGTCAAACCCGCAACTACAATACAAACTAATGATAATAGAATAAAAGAACATGCTGAAGAACGAATTAGATATTATCTTCTTTGTAATTTTACTCTGAATGAGTTATTAGAACTTGCAAAGCCTGAAAATCAAATATATACTAATATTTCCACAGTTTTTAATTTTCTTTCTGATAGACAAAGATTACCTACAGAAACCATAATTGAAAGATTAATAGAAGTTGCTAAGATTTAACTTATGTATTTCAATATATCTTTTCGGCCGCGACCCATTTTGCTCTCCTAACTCCTTCCGAGTTCGTCGGCACGGGGCATTCTCGCTAACGCTTGGCTCACTTAGTAACGAGTAAACGGCTCACTTCGTTGCACTCGTTCGCCCAAATTTACCTTTGGCAAACTTCTTTTATCCCCAAGACGAAATGAGAGGTCACACAGAGTTCGTATACGTCGTCCGAACTTAACAAAAAGCGAATTTCATGTATAATTCATTTAGGTGCAATTGAGCACAATATGTCAGAGAGAAAAATATGTATATTACACCCAATTATCAGGATACCAACTTCTCGTGGCCTCTTAGCATTGACGACAAAATGACTATATTCCTTGACCGAACTGATGGTTGGCAGCTCGATATTGCTGGCCAATTGATTAACGGTAAGAAGGGACCAAATGGGAAGGTCATAACCAAGGCTATACCACATTCAGGTTTTGCAGTCCTCCATATTGTTCTTAGTTATTTTGAAATGATCGCAAAATATCAAGATGGTTTTACAGGAAGGGCGAAATCGGAATATTATTTCAAACAAGGAGTCTATTCTGTTTTTCCACAATTAAAAACAGGTCCTTCGCAAATAGTAGATAGTCTGTTGGATGTACTTTACTCTGGAGGCCGCTGCAGCTTATATCATAGCGGTATAACTGACCCTCGGATTATTCTTACATACGGCATTAAAGATCCTATGGCTTTTGACGCACAGAAATCGACGCTGGTAATAAATCCACATCTACTACCTTCAGGGCTTAAAGCTCACTTAAAAGACTATGTAAAACAACTTCGAGATGTTAATAATTCCGTGTTAAGAGAAAATTTTGAGAAGCGCTTTGACTTTGATGCTTCGCAAACTTCACAATAACGCTCAACTTTGGCTAACGCGGACTTTGCAGCCTACTGGTCTGAGCGACTTGGGCAACCTGATCCGGTCTGACATGCGAACCAATTTTCTTATCTAAAGAGGGAGCATAACATGGAAATCGCAAAAGGTATCGATGCGGAAGATTACAAAAAATTAAATCTGGATCCAAAAGATCCCAGTAATAACAATTGGCTTACAGCAATTGATTACCTTAAAAAGCGTCTGTCCGAAAGATTTGTTGAACCTGCAAATTTATTAATCGATCGTGAGAGGCATCTAAAGCCTAAGGATAAAAAATTCGGATTTACAATTTTGGCAATTGACTTTATGTTGACTGAGACTTTACAGTGTTTCTATGAGGGAATAGTAGACTCTTCAGGACAATCAAAAGAAATTTTTGCTCGATTCTTGACAGAACGAGATTCATTTAAGTCTTCCTTTAAGACACTTAACGAGGGAGAAGACTTTTATAAAAAATTCAGGTGTGGTATTCTGCATCAAGCTCAAACCTCTGCTGATACAAAAGTTTGGACAGTTGGTGATTTAATTTGGCAAAGTGGACAATATACAATCGTTAACCGTGATAAATACCATGAACTGTTATTGCAAGAGGCAAGAGACTACTTTAAGAAACTTAGAGCAAGAACAGACATAACATTATTAACAAATTTCAAAACTAAAATGAACTTTATTTGTGGTGTGTAATCGGCTCGCACATCAGATAACAAGTCGATACACGCTTCGGCTACGTCTTGTCCTTCGGGACATTGCTTCCTTCGGCTGCAACGTCGGATATACTGAAAACGCTAGGCGAAATTTTGTAGAGGTGAAAATATGAGGATATACCAAATTGCTAAATTCCAAGGGGCAAGAACTAAAACTCAAGAAAATGTTTTGATAGATACTGGAGCAGACATATCTCTAATACCATTAAGCCTAGCCATGGAAATTGGTGCATGGCGTACGAATCAAACAATAAATATCGTGGGTATTCATAAGCAAAGTAGAAAATTACGGCTTGGCGTTGTGCATATTTACTTTCCATCGCTAAATAACATAGGCGGCCGATTCTTTACTGCGATAAGCGATAAAGAACAAAAGCCTATAATTGGTATGGATATATTAAGACCTTTAGGAATTAGCATTGATACCAAAAGACATCAACTATTAGTAAGAAATGAGGTATGGGAAGCTTTTAAAACCTTGTCCGCGTGGGGAGTTTTGACCTATGGAGGTATAAAAATACTTGAAGCAATCTTTAGTGACAAACAGGAAAGCTGATACTTCACATAGCAGAGGAGTTATCGGTCGACAAACTCTCCACAGAAAAACTTAAAAAGAAGCCCCTCCATAGTTAGTAGTGAGGCTGTGCGATGGTTAGGAATGTGATCTTGAGATGCCTTGAACCAGACATACTGGGCAGGAGTATCGCAGAACTTGTGAAGAAAGGAAATATCTCAGTCATAGTGACCTTGGTTTCCGGTGAGTTGGTTTTCGGAGACCTAACCCTTGACTCTCAGAATGAGTATCTTGAGTTCATACCTCAACAAGACAGAAGCCCAAAGATTAGGGAATATATAAAACACGTTAAGCCTAAAGGAGGTTGGGCAATTAAGAAAGATCTCGAGCTGAACTTCAATGCTCGCAAGGGACAAATTCATGGTTATGCCAAAACTATCCGGGTCCCTAAGGAGTTGATAGCAGAAATAAGAGAAGTGCCTTGGAAAAACAAAGAACTTGTCAGCTTACGTGTAAAAAACTACCCAAATCCTTTTGCCAAGATTATTCATCACAATAACCTCTCAATTTCCAAGAAATACAACTTTGAAGTATGGGACTTCATTGAATGTGCTTTGAGTAAACAAGGTATCCCTCCGACAGGAATAGAATTTGACAAAGAAGAACTGATTTATGTGGATTGGGACTACTTCAGTAAAATCGAAGGGGGAGTAAGTCAGGTTGGTGTCGGCCTGGTTTCTGTGGGATGGCAGCGTTCTCTACAATCTTTTGTCATAACAGAGATGAAAAACGTTACACTTGCAGGGATCCAACGTTTTCTTGCAGGAAACTTTCGAAGTCCGGTTCGACTCAGAGGCTTTCTAGTAGTTCCCAAAACTGTGCAAGAAACAAGAATTGAAGGTGCAAAATGCTTGCTGTACGTAGCTGCTACGAATAAGCACAACATTAGGCAAGGTGAGTGGGTGGCCATTATGATTAAGGAAAACAGCTTAAGCTATCCCCAGGAGTTCTTTGCCAGGATTGCATCAGAGATGACATTTTATGGGGAGGAAAAACAAGTTCCCGTTCGAGTAGATGACAAATCCGTAGGTAAGGTTTTGATGATACGAGCAATAGGGTATCTAAAGGACTGACTTGGCTAGCCTTACTAGTATCAAGTTGCTTTGTGCTCAGGATGACCGAATCAGAATTGAATCGGTAAGGACCCGCCCGGTGAAAGACAATGCAAACTCCTTAAATGTTCGATCAGGTAACCGAAGCTGGACATACCAAGGGACTATGCTACGATAAGCGTGGTACTAGAGAATAATGGTGTCATTTTGGCCTCCTTTACAGGTTTTTTAGGCCATTATACGCACCGTAAGGGGAGAAGGCAAGCTAGATACGGGTTTAATGGACTGACAAACTTAGGAGTTGAAATGAAATTTGGGTGAGTTGAAAACTCGCTCATAATAAGCAAAAATAGTTCTTAAATTGGCTATTCATATGAAGAGAGGTTAAAAAAAGTCCACCCCACTTCTTCTCACCCATATATGTTTATTACCGCCTCAAAGTGATCTCTAACATAGTCGGATGAAAAAGCATAACCTATTCCTACATTAGCAGACCTTCTGAGGTTTTGAGCAATTACCTCCATGGCAGCCTGAGATGCAATAAAAGCCTTAATAGGATCAATGCCAGCAATGCTCACCCCTGCTCTAACTTGTGAAAGAGCTTGCTGATTTGATCTTAAGGCATTTATTAGGTCACTAAACTGCTCTTCAATAAGACCTGTCTGAGCTCTTGTTACAATCCCAATGACATCACCAGAATCCAAGGAAATTAGTGGACCGCCAGAATTGCCACCATTAACACTTCCATCTATTTGGTATACAAGAACATCATTTTTTTCATAAATACTCGAAATGTATCCCGTATGACATGTAAGGTTATACATTCCAAAGGGATATCCCATAAATGCAATCATTTGGCCGACTTTGACTGTCTCATTCTCTGAGAAGCTAAAAAGATGGCGACCATTAAACTCAGGCTCCTCCATTTTTAAGAATGCATAATCCCTTTCATTTTCCAAGGATTCAGCCGCAATAACGTCATTAATAATAACTCTGATATAACTGTTTTGATCTGTGGGATCACTCTCATCGAAACGAATTGCTATTGCATCAGAATCAGTCGCACGAATTACGTGAGAATTTGTGATTATCCCACCACTAACAAGAAAACCAGAGCCGTTTCCGATCTTCTGGCGATCTCTTTCAAGGAATATCTGAACCACTCCTGAACGACATTCCTGAAAGCACTTAATGGGGTCCATTTGGCCCTCCGTTTGCGGGTAACTCATCAGACCATATTGCTATCTTCATTCTTTCCGTACAAGTGAAAAACTCTTTTCAGGCCAGCCCTCTTGAGAATAATCAATAAAAGTTCCTTCATATCCTATGACCTTGAATAGCAAGCAATAGAAAAGCGCAAGGCATGTATAATTCCTATTAATATCAACTTGTTTAATTTTTTTATTCTGCTCAATTTGATCAGCATGGACTGATTTATTACGAAGGCTTACCCATTCGACAACGAAAGATTTTGGGAACAAGCCCGTTCCGGACATTTGGTATAGGGCACCTTGGGGAGACGCGATTTTCAAGTTGTCTATGCTGTTCAGTAGTCTTTTCTTTATTCTTTCCCCTAGCTCCAAATCTTCAATTTCTTGTTTTGCCTCCCGGGCTTGCTGCAAAATTCCTTTATCTGGTAAACCATGCTTCTCAAAATATGATTTGATAACCCCCTCAATAGCAACTGTTAGTGAAAGTGAAGCATTTTGAACACCGGATTGCCATGCGCGATTGATCTTGTACCAAAAACCAAATAATTCAGAATTAGGACTCTTTATGGAGGAAAGATATCCTTCGAGAAAGCTAGTAAATGTTCCCAGGTGAGAGGGCGATGAGTGCTCCATTGGGCAGGACAACTGCGTGTTAGGCAAAGTATCATCGACTGATTTGATTTTTAGAGTCCTAATACCGCCATGAGAATGGGCAATAATTATTGGCCTTACAATTTGGCCATGAACAATACTCAAAGCTTCTAATATTCTTATTTCTGATTGTTCTGGTAGAGCATTTGTTTCAGTGCTTGCATTTATTGTCAGATAGCTATCAAGCTTCTTAAACTCGAAATCAATTTGATTAAATGAAAACAAGGACTTATTAAGACGCCATCCTCCATTCGGCAAATCTTCTTTTTTATTACAGGGTATTTCGTAGGAGCCAGGCGCAACAATGAGCAAACAAGTTTTTCCTGATCGTATTCTTATATCAGCCTCTGTTATATTTTTGATCTCTCCTAATTTTGCTTTAATTGTTTGACCAACAGCGGGGAAAGAAACATCAGCAGAAGGCCAAATATTTTCTGCACACCACTCATTTCCAGACATATCAGTAGCTCTGAGAGAAAAATAATCTTCATTTCCAATAATTTTTCCCGGAACATAATGCTTGAAACTGTGAGAAAGTTTTTTCTCTATGTTTGTTCTTTTTGCGTATAATTTTAGATTTAGAACACCATTTTCATCTTGGTAAATTGTCCCTGAGCCATTATAAATAATAGGGTTTTCTTTTATTTGTTGAGTCAAATCAATATCAATATAATCAATTTCAAATTTACTGGACATAAGTTTGTTAATTGTATCGTTATTTAAGTCCAAAGTATTTCCCTCATTCAAAGTCACCTAACGGTAATGCATGAGCCACGTGGCCGTGCAGTAATAAAGCCTAAGTTTAACAAAAGCACAATTTGCGAACTCGACAGTCAGAAATCGCGTACCTTCAGTAGCGTCTGCTCAACGCAAATGTTAGGCGCTCGTTCTATCAAGCATTTTCTCCGCGTCCAGAACGTCTTTTCGTATCCTGTCAACTATCTTCTGAACCCAATCGAATATTTCATTGAGACATGGCAGGACGTCATCCTCGTTCTGTCTGTCAAGGCCGACATAAAATCTACCACGGTTATTATCATTAATATAGGTATCAACTTCTACCAAACCTTTATGCACAACCAGATCTCTGAGAGATAGACCTTTTTCTTTTCCTACAAGGGTATGAATCCAAGTAAAGTGCTCAGCTTCAAAGGCCTCATACACAGTGTTCCAAAATTGCCTGCTCTTTACAGGAAACGTTCCGATTCTCTCAGGGAGCTTCTTCAGAAAATCATTGAAACTGTCAAGATTGCTTGATTCAAAGAAATAAAGATGGTAAGCACTTATTGCCAAATCAATGGAGGCTCGAGAGAATATCAGGAAGCTTTCGACATAGTAGGTCAATCCCAAACGACTCTCGTCATCGAAGTAAATGAATTCTCCATGTTCTAGTTCTTTAACTATCTTTCTTGCTGCTAATAGAGATTTCGCCGCGAATCTGATTTTTACATTACACGCGTCGAGTCTTTGCTCATAAATACCTAAAAGCCTTTTGTCGTATTGTTTATTGATGGTTCTACAATCATAGAATATATGCGTAACCGGATCACATATGTATAGTTCAGTGACGAGAGCTTGTGGCGTTTTCAATCTACTGTGACCTCATTCCTCTAAATCTTAAGAATCTCCAATTTTCGTTTTTTATGGTACAATATCAAACAGTTTCTTCAGTGCATCAAGATAATGCAAAAGCAAAGTCTTCCGTGCATTGCTGAAATCGTTTTACAGGATACTCAATATTGAAGTACGAATGTGAACTACCCCCATTAATAGTACCACTTGTTAAGTTAGAGTCAATGGAATGATGGCCTCAGGAGCAGGTCATAGCGAAAGAGCCGAGGAACTGGGGCTGAATGACCAGAACCCAAGACACCTTATTCTTTTTAAGGGGTCCATAAGATATTTGTCGGTCCATAGATCTCCGTAGACTGCGAAAGCAAAACTATTTTCTCTCGTATTCTCGTTCCTACAGCTACTCTTTGATTAATTCTATCTATTCTTTGCACACTCACTCGTAAGAACATTCTCCCAAGAGTCTTCTTGTTCTTGTCTGTAGGAAAGACGGAGAGAATTTCGGCAAAGATTCTTTCTGCCAATGATGGCAGAATAGCGTCGTCAATTAGCACTCCGACCAAGAAACGTGCTACCACAAGGAATGCGCTGTCAAAGGGGACACCGTACTCGCTAGATAGTGTCAGTGGAAAATTGAATCGCCGAATCTTTTCAGGTTGTACTGTCTTTATGATTCCGTCACCAAACACGGCCTTTTTAATGTCATCTGTGCTAATAGGCAAAAATCTAAAACGATAGGATGAGAGATATTGAAAAAAATTCAAATATTGATCAAAAGCAATTTCCTTTCGTTCATAGAGCACTCTTATCAATGCAAAAGCAGAACAATATTCGGGCGCCTTTTTCTTAGTCTCGAATTCATTTACTTTGAGATATAGGAAATCTTCAGTGAGCACAGGAACATTGTCTTTTTGGCCTAATACACAAGCATCGCAAAGAGCTGGGGGAACTGTTTGTTCAGAAAAACAATTCGACTTATTTGCGCTAGAAATGGCCACTATATTTCGTGGCTTAGATTCCAGAAGCTTTATACATTTTTCAAAATCACGTTGGATAGCTACTCCTTTTTTTTGGTCGATAGGCGAAACTGTTAATTTTCCTTGAGCATATCCCATGTGTCCAACTTGCCCAGGCATATATCTAAATTTTTCCTTGGTTTCTAAGAGTAAAGTAATAACCGACTGAGGAATTTTCAGATTTGGCAGGTGCTCGTAAATCTTCTCTAGTAATCCTGCTTCCAAAAGCACCAAGGCGGAGGTTCCGTCAATGTAGAATGGCTCACCTGCGATCATCCTTTTTGTTATCTCTTTTTGCTCATTCATTTCTGCCAAATCGCCAGAACTGAAATTTACAAAGCCCCTATTCTCATTCACGATACGACCGATGGCATTGGTTAGACCGCCTTCACTAGCAGCTAGAGCTGCCAAGGGAATATTTTCTTGACAATAAAGGTCAAAAGAGCCTCCCGATTTCTTTCTTTCGTCCTGTAGGCGGGCGACGACATATCTCATGTCTATCGTCTCTCCTGTTTTTGGAACTTCGATAATCTCCATCATGTCCCATCTGTGCTCGAGCGATAGCTTTCTAGCGTGATGCAAGCACTGCCACAGAACGTACTTCTCGATAATAAAAATATTTCTTATAGTGCATTCGATCTTGTCTGAGCGATATTTATCACGAAACATGACCTTTTCTCCAACCTTTTTGTCGAAGAACCGAGAATACATTTCGTTAGTTGAAGAGATTTTCGTAGCGTCGAGTTCGTCATCGTCTCCAATAAAATACCACCTCTCTTGTTCTCCAAACTTTACGAAGCAATTAGCTTCCACTTTTACCAGTGGACTGAGAGGGAAATCGATCAGGTTGGCTATTTCAGTGAAAAGCATAAAAAGACTGCCATATTGTTCTGGGGTGGGTGTCCTGAGAATCTTTACGGCCGCCACAATAGATTCAAGAGCTTTGTCAGCTTCATTGTTTTTTAAGTAAACTTCAGCTTCAACTCCGATTTTGAATTCAAAAGTGTTCGAAAAGCTTAAATGTTTCTCCATCAGCACTTTTGCCTCAGGGCACTCATCACGTTTCAGTTTTACCCCTAATGTTTGTCCAAGGAGAACCTCCTTGTTTTTGGTGTCCAAAAGATCCACTTCATTGCTATTGGACAATATTTCTTCTCCAATTTGGATCACCTCTGGAAATCTTTCCAGATTCAGATTCGCTGTAAATAACTGTAGCTTTAGTTGCAAAAGAACCCGTTGATCTTTTTCATGCCGCAGAAGTTTTTCTAGAATCTGAATTACGAAGTCCCAGGCCTTTTTTTGTTGAGCGATTTCTAAAATTGGTTTGCATTCGAAGTAACTTAAATTCGATAAATCAAGTCCTTTAAGCAGATTGAAGGCTTCATTGATATTCTCCTCGTCGTAATTGAGCAGAAGCTGGAGCTTTTCTTTTTGGATACTTGCATCGCTTGGTAAGTTTTTGATGATTTTTCTTCGCAAATCGGGAAATTCTTTGGCCGTGTTTGCCATTGCAACCGCAAACCGCAGGTCTTCTTTGAGAAACAGCCACACCTCCTCGTACTTTTTGTTTTGTAGGTCATTAATAAAATCCAAAAACGATTTTTTCCTTATGGCTTCGAAGAATGTTTTCCCTTCAGTAAGGAGTTTTCTTTTGAAATTGAATTGGAAGACAATCTCTTTGGCCAGGTCATCTGAAATAGCTTTTTCCGCCCCTTCCAAATACTGTAGTAATCTTTGAAAGTCTTTCGGGGGTAATTCAACAAACATCAGGAGTCTGACAAGCAATTCATCGCTCTGTTGATCAAAATAGCATCGCATTTGGAGGCCAAAACTTTCTTTGGCTAGCTTTTCAATCTCGGGACGATTCCCTTGAACACGAAATACACCGAGTTTCCTCAAGTTGAGGATAGCTTGGTTTCTTGGACTCAACTCTCCCCATTCGGTAGTTTTTTGTTCCACGGCTTCAATTTCAGTTAAAAAGTCCTCTACATCCTTCTGGAATTTTTCTCTATTTGTATCTTGAGAAAAGATGCGACCTTCTAAAATCAATAGCTTGGCATGGTAGTTATTAATTCTGTCAGGATTGAAATGTATTGCCCGCTCAATGAAGCTATCAGCTCTTATTTGATCTCCTGATTGTTCAAGAAAAAGGGAATATAAGCGGTAGAAGTTTGATTTTACTCTGGGATCCTTCGGAAAATTCCGTTCGTCAATCTTTGTAACATCAATTTGGTTGTCCAGTCGGTACTCTCGCCCCAACTTTTCCAATCTCAAAAGCCAGTGACCGCTATCAATCCCTTCAGCCTGCTTCAGAAGCCGCTCGTTTTCTTCAAAATCTTCATTATTGAGATGAATTTCGGCTAAATACAAAAATGATCGAGGCTCACCCGGGTATCTCTTACAGAGACTCTCATATTTTTCTTTTGCCTCCTTTGTCTTTTCAAGTTTTGACAAAGCTCTAGCTTCGAGTATTTCGTAGTCTAGATCAAGATCTTCATCTCGCAGACTACAAACGATATCTTTAAGATTTCCTAGAGCTTTTAAAACAAATTTTATGCTTTCTCTATCCAGATCGATTTCTAGTTTTTCCAAATATTCTCGGGCGATGCGCAGAGCGTTCGTTGAATCAATGTCAAATCCCAGAGCTAGGATTTGTTCCTTTCTTAATGTAAAGAAAATCTCTTCTAAGTCCTTTGAGATGAGCTTCTTGAATTCAATATTTTGATTATCGTTCTTTAATTCTGCTAAGGCTTTCTCAATCTTTATGCTTACTCCAGCTCCTTTGTCATTAAAGACAAAATAGAATGTTTCTATTTTTGATATTTGATCCCAACCTGTCTTTAGCTTCTCAAAATCTTCCTTGAGTTTTTGTGCCGCCTTTGCCTCCTTCTCGTTCGGATTCTTGGGGGCATAGACTTGATAATAAATTCCTTTAGTTGCTCTATAGCCATCATTGCCGGCATCACCTTCTTTGCCATAGGGCCTTATTTTCTGAAAGTCAGGAAAGGCCTTTTGCATTATATCTTCAAAGAAACTCTGAAACTCGGTTGCTTTTTTTTGATAAACCTTATTCCAGAATTGAAGCCGCAAATAGTTTTTATCAATTGATCCCATATGGCTATTCAATGTAATCGTTTTCCTTGCCGCGTTATCGCCATGTCGCTTTTTTGGCATCCTTATTGGGCCTTCGTTTTTTACTTTTGAGGTGCTCGCCTTTTTTTTGCTGCCTTTTGCACGAAGGTCTCAAATAGGTTCTCTAGCTCGTGCCCAAGTTTTGGTTCAATGGAATCGAGGACGTGCCGGAGACCGTGAATATAACTTCTTGTTACCTCGCCAGTTTGTGTAGCTGTCATCTGTATCACTCTCAAAACTACATCAGTTAGAAAGACATTCCTCGATTGTTTAACCTCCTTCTTTAATTCTTTAACCTGCTTATCTAAACTCCTCAGTATAAAGGCACTTATGACAACATAGGCTATTGTAGCGACTGCCAGAACTACAGTAAATATCGCTATGAGGGAGTTTGCTTCAGCTGTTTTTATCTGAGTCATAATTCCAGAGAATAACATGGTTCGCCTCCTGTTTCACTAGTGTCATAATTAGTCCCCTTTCTTTAAACCGCTCAATGTACCTTACAGCGTGCTCAAAGACAACCAACTCCCGGCCATTATCGGCAAGAAAGCCAAGGGCAAACGCAAGAGACGTCAAGTTAGGCACAAAACAAAACCCCCACCCCCATCAAGGGCTAACACCAGACTAACAATCACCAACCCCAAGACTACTTTCTGCATTTTCTACCTGCTCATAGTTGTTTTTTTGCTCTCTCCTACCACTCAAGAATCGGTCTTGCTTATGAGTTCCTCTATCCCACAACTGGCTTGATAAGAATCTCTTGATAGATAAGTTTTGAATTTACCCGAGGCCATATAGGTTGTCTTGACATGAGATAGTATCTGTATGAGTCCCTATGGAGTATTTTTCTATGGCCATTGGTCATAAAGTCTCGGTCCTCCTAATTTTCAATGGCCACTATTACTTTCTGTGCCAAATGTGCTCACGGGATAAAATACTGCATGAAGTATTTGCGCTGAAGAACAGCCCGTTTTAACCACGCACTTACCTGTTCACATGCTCGTCAGATCGATATCTTCTTCATACTCCCAGACGGCCTGAACAACAGGATTCTCTACGCCTTCCAGGAAAGGATTGTCTATCTCGTTGAATTTGGCCAGAATTGTACCTCGCGAAGTTTCAGAGCTTATCTCCTTTGCTTTCTTCTTCCAAGTCCAGAGAGCTCTTAGTGTAACCTTCGGACGAAACGCGGCAAGACGCACCTTAATCTCTCGCTGGAATTCACGCCATTCTTCATCTGACTTTGCAATGCCGTCTTCCAGGTCGGTCTTCTCATGGAATTGTATCCACTTCAAAAGGTCTTCTGGTGACCTTTTTTGATCCGAAGCGAGGCACTCTATGCTCTCAATAGTCTCTTCTATTCGTGATAGCAAGTCATTGGAAACCGCCTCTGCTAATTCCGAAACATCGCATTCTCTTCCTTTTAGTATTGTCCGGCATATGCCCTTTAGGATATCGCGGTTTATGACCCCAGAATCCTGCCCATATTTCCTAAGGAAATCTTGTGCTTCGGTATGACTGGTGAAAACGTAGCTTCCGGTCCAAAGAGTGGGTATAAGTTCACAGACTATCTGGAAGTATGTACGCGCAACTGGAATGATGATGTTTTCTCTGAGAACACCGTTATGATAGGCCTCGTTCCTAAGACGATGTCCAACCTTTAGGATATGCCCCTGAAGAGGATCAATCTGGCGCTTTTGCACTAGAAAGTTTGCCTTGGGATTAAAATGCTTAAGTATCTTCTGCCTTTTCCCAGTTGAATAGCTTGGTAATCTTATAGAAGCAAGTCTATCGTCCCGTGAGAGTTCTATTCTTGCAACGTTGTACATCAGAAGTTCCGCCAAGTTATCCAAAAGAAACAAAGACAGTCTCGCTGCAGTGGAAGAATCTTTGTCCAGTAATTCTCCTGCAGTTTCAAGCTGCTCAATATCTTTCTCAATGTTTCTCATTTTCCATAACCACGATTAGCATGGCACTTGACTGTTCATGTCCGAGGTACTTGTCTGCCAGGTATTTTCATTCATCTTCTCAGCCTTGGGTTGCTGTCCCCCCTCCGCCCTAGCTTCGTTATAAATGAGTGCTCCTAGAAGCAAGAGAAGCTCAAGTGAAAACGTCAAAATCTGTCAATGTAGATTTTTCCACTGAGAAGATTAAAACCCCTCATTTCGGTCAATTTTGCGTCTTTTGTTATAGACTGGAAGCAGGTTTCAGAAATCACAAATCTCAATGGATAAAAACGTCGATATTTTTTACCTTACTGCTTCCCTCAAACTCTTCCCCGGCATAAACTTAGGTATTTTCTTCGATGGTATCTGAATGGCTTCTCTTGTTTGAGGATTTACTCCTCTTCTTACTTTCTTGTTTACAACCTAGAAAGTGCCAAAACCAACTAAGGTAACCTTTTCTCCTTCAGCCAGACAGTCACTTATAGCTGAAACTACTGCACCGACTGCTCTGCCAGATGTTCTCTTTGCTAGTCCTGTCTGATTAGCTACTTCCTCTACTAATTCTGCTTTGTTCATGGTAATGCCTCCTGTTTTGATTGATTATTCGTGAAGAATTTATTTGTATGGTAGCTGAAAAGTGGATTATGTCAAAAAAACCTGTTTTAGGAGCCGTTTTTTGTGAGTTGCGTTTTGAGTCAGATCAGTTTTGGTGAAGATTTCTTGGAAAGCTTCGAGGTCACAAGTTAAAATAGGGCAACAGAGAGGTGAATTTAGGGAGATTTAGGGTTGAGGCAGCGGTTTTTCGCAGCGTTGGTGAGGTTTTCGGGTAGATGCTCAGCAATGTCGAAGTCTCAGGTGACGGCTTTTGCAGGGATTTTGGCTGTGAGGACCGTGCTTTAGCGCGTTTTAAGCGTTGGACGTTTGGTGGTTTAGTGTGGCTGGTATGGGTGAGGGATGCGTAGGAACGGTGGTGAGTCAAAGGGCACGATGGTAAGTTGGTGTCCTTTTGAATCTTAGGTTTGATTGGGTAAATGCTTAGCCTTTTTAGGGATGGCTTTCACCTAAGTAGTGCATGAGTTTCTGGAAAACTTTTGTGATAATGTATGTTCCTCCTGTATAATCGAAATAAGTGCCAACAAGTTCACGGATAAGGCCACTTGGTTGTAGACGCAAAAGAATGAATTGAAGATCCTCTCTAGGTATTGAGCGACAGCGTGCCGAAAGTTGGGGTAGTTTCTTTTCTGCAATCCACTGTAATCCATCCGTGTTGGGCGTTCTCTCGCTTTGCTCATAGATGACCCGTGCTACCTCGATTTCCCTCGAGGTTAGTTCAGTGAGAATACTGAGGTATTCCTCAGGGGAAAACTCCTCTCTGTTCTGGATAGTAACAGCACCTCGCAATACTTTGGCATAAAGATGGACCTTCTCTCTATCTCTGGTTTTAGTTGCCGCTTCAATTCCCCTAAGGATAAGATCAAAGAACTCCTCGGACTCAAGGTATTTCTTGTCGATCATGCTCTCCTGCACGCACCTCATTTCTCTCTTTAGATTCTTAAACATTTGCATCACACGGGCTTGAACGATTTTCTGTCCCTCAGAGGACAACAAAACATCCAATGGGCCGCCAATAAAAGGAATGGAACTAATCGTTGTGCGTAGAACAGTGTTTTGACTGTATACTTCGATTGCTCCCTCAAATTTCTTGGATATCTCTTGCGGCATATTCATTGAAAGTTAGGATCGTAGAGTGTTATGATTATTGTTATCTTAGCTCATATGCGGAGGATGTCAAAAATATCTTCGCGGGGTTTAAGTTAGAGCCAACTAATAACTCTCTTTCGTTAAGTTAAGTGCTGGAGCAGAGGCCTCCTAAAGAATAACAGGCATTTGCGGATGAAAGCCCGTAACGCATCTTGCCTTTTTGAGGCAGTTTAGTTGTTCCGCCTTGAGGCTCTGCTCCTTTTTAGTTATGTCCGGTTGTTGTCTTCTATGTAATGTAGAATTATACAGGGTTGGAGGAATTCTTGCAAGGTTGTTGTAGTAATCTTCAATGAGAGGTTTTTGCGATAAATTGACAATTATAAAGATTACCGATAAAGTAAGAATAATCTTTTAAAAAATCGTTCTTGGGAGTACTAAACAAGGAATAAAATGTCTATTTTTAAAATACATAATTCAAAATTAAACCTCATAAAAGAAAAACAGATTGATTTAGAAAAACATATACAAGCCTTAACAGAAAAGAATTTACAAGTCGTCTTCGGCTTGGATTTTATTAGTGGTTCTTTGAATCGTGAATTTTCTGTGAAAGCAGCGCAACAAGATTTTTATATTGATACATTAGCTTTTGACCCAGAAACAAAATCATTTGCGATAATTGAGTATAAGAAAGATAAGAATTTTTCAGTTATTGACCAAGGTTATGCTTACTTAGGGGCTATGATTAATAATAGAGCTGACTTCGTTCTGGA
>SDBU01004528.1_pt1 | contig 17037 bp, 24 predicted proteins | sample 2277071 | NCBI WGS metagenome assembly SDBU01 (sample SAMN10397929, study PRJNA504765) | marine sediment metagenome | isolation source: marine sediment core GS08_GC12, 126 cmbsf | place: Arctic Ocean: Gakkel Ridge, Loki's castle | collected 2008 | reverse complement strand
AGACCTCAAGAAGGAATGTACCTCAGTAGATGAGTTTATAGAGATTGCTACTAAGAGAGCAGACATAGCTTTGATAGTTGCAGCAGTTAGAACTGCCCTTGGTTATGAATATAGTGAGACAGACCAAAGTTTTATAAGAGTACCCGCTGGTTACGATGAGGCAGGTATACCCAAGATGCGGGAGGTTCCTAGTAGTAAGAAGGTCAAAACCAAGAGAGCGTTGCCTAACGAGGCACTTTTGCGATTTATCCTTAAGTGCCGCCTCCCAGAGTATTTCCAGGATACCCAGAGAATCGAAATCAATAAAAAGACGATTGAGATAAAAGAAATTGCTCAAAAGGAAATAGAAAGTTTTGCTGGAAAATTGCTTGAAGCAATAGATGTCAAAACCAAAAAATAAGATATTTGATACGCCAGAGGGGTTTTATAAAGCAATACCTACTCAAACACAGGAAAATATAAAGTTTCGGATTGAGTTGCATAAGTTACTTGCAGCAGACAAAACCCTACAACAAATATTCCTGGAATTATGTAGAAGGTATTACCCCATCTTTTTCTCAAGTACGGCGTGGACGATAAATCCACAGTTAATGCCTGGTGAAAGGAATCAGCCGTTTATACTACGGCCAGCACAGATACCGGCAGTTGAGCGGCTGAACTGGTGTATAGATAATAAACGGGATGCGGGTCTAAATAAAAGTAGAAAGCAAGGAGCTTCTGAAATTTGTTGTAAGTTGTTTGTTGGAAAAGCTTTATTAGAGCCAGATTCTCATTTTATTATAGGTTCTCGCAAAAAAGAGTTGGTTGACAATTCAGGCGACCCAACGACTTTATTTGCCAAGATAGATTCAGTTTTTGATTGCCTGCCGTCTTGGTGGCTTGGATTAATAGGGTATAACTCTAAGACCTGTCGAAAAGACATGAATTTAGTTATTCCAGCTACTAATTCTTCATTTTCAGGCGATACTACTAATGAAAATTTTGCGGCGGGTAGTAGGGGAACAGCCCTTCTTTTGGATGAGTTTGGGAGGTTGGATGCTACGACTGCAAACTCTATTGAGGGTTCAGTTCACGATGTAGCTGATTGTGTAATATATTCATCCACACACTGGTATGGTTTGAATCATCCATTTAATCTTTGCTTAAATAAAGAGACTACAGAGTTTATAGAATTGATTTGGTACGATTCGCCTGTAGAAGCTCCTGGTCTTTATGAAACGTCCAAAACGGGAGAAATTACTTTAATTGATGTAGAGTGGTGGAGGCAGAATCACCCAGAGGTGTTAGAGTACGCTATAGGTTAATGAATACAATTTTATTCAAAAATCAAAAATCTATCAAGATAGATTATAAAGCTTTGCCAGACCACTTGAAGAAATTGATGGTGGCAGACGGGCTTAAAGGAATACCATCTCCTTATAGAAGCCCTTGGCTGGATGAACAGGAAAGAAAAAGGCGGGGAAATAGAAGGGACTTTTTCTGTAACTGTTTGGCGGTAGCCCTTGGTTCGGCGGAAAGTCCTTTCGACCATACCATTCTTGAGGAAATTAAGAAAAGAGACATTCGTGACCCCGACTATAAGGGCGAGTTACTAATTTCTCGATACTCTAATGGTATAATGAATACCGAGGATGTACGATTTATACCAGGAGTAATGGGTAGGTTACAGTGGTGGGGGAAACTACCGTTTGGTAGGCCAGAGCAACGACATAACTATATTATTGCGATTGACCCATCATATGGATTAGGTTCCGCTAACTCTGCTATAATGATATATGATAGAAATACCTATGAGCAAGTAGGGGCATGGGCAGACGCTAATACCAAGCCAGAAGAGTTGGCTGATATAGCTGTTGGAATGGCATATTGGTGTGGGGGTATAAGGCCAACTTATTTGATTTGGGATGCTGGTGGTGGTTGTGGTTCTATGTTTGCTAATAGAGTGGTGTTTCACCGTTACCCTTATGTATATACCCAACGTAGAGAGGACTCTAAAACCCGTAAGATGACTAAGAAATGGGGTTTCTTATGCGGTGGGACAAAGATTAAAGATGCCTTATTAGGAGAGTTGGCTGTAGCATTAAGCGGTGGCCTAACTGATAATATAGGAGAATATAAGTCGATTATAATTCACGACAAAGAATTGGTTGATGAGTTGTTTGATTATGTGTTTAGAGATAGTGGAAGTGGTGCGGTGGTTTCTAAAAAGGCTGATTTAAGCACTGGTGCTTTGGAAAGACACGGTGATAGGGTTATAACTGCTGGGTTGGCTGTATTAGCGTGTAAAGACCAGATGGTAGGTAATTGGGAACAAGCAGAGAACCCACCGATGAACTCCTTTCAAGCCCGATTTAACAAAGTTGAAGAAGAACAAAAGAAAGAAGTGTTTAGGGTTCGTAGGTTTTTATTTTAACGGAGAATGATGGCTAAAGGTACTAAGAAATATCTTGAAACAAACGGAACAGGTGAAGAAAAGCGGTTTGAAGTCCGCCTGCAAAAATTAGTACGGGCGTGGCAAAAGCGGATTGAGACTCCTTTACAAAAACGACAGAAGTTACTTGCACTTTGGGCGAGCGGTTTCTTTGATGCCAGGTATGGTAGGGAGCATTTGATAAATTTAATAGACCGAGGAGTATTTACTATAGTCCCCTACCTTGTAGAAGGCAACCCCAAAATTCTTGTTGAGACAAAGATAGCAAACTGTAGACCCTGGGCATTTACTACTCAATTAGCTCTAAACTTTATTCTTGATAAAATGAATTTTGCAGAAAGGGTTTTGATACCTGCTGCTATTAATTCAATGTTTGGTGCGGGGATTACTCGAACCTTTACTGAGTATGATAGAGTTATAAATCTTGATGATGATATTATAAAATATGGTAAACAAGTAATACGAGTTATTGATGACGCTGATTATATAGGTGATGTGGCGGCTAAAACCCGAGATGATTTTATTATTGAAGGGGATGTTTATAAACTTCCTACAGATTATGCCAAGGATTTATATTATAAATATGCAGATGATATATCTTCTGATTGTAAATTGACAAGTGATTATCACCCTGAAAAGATTTCAAATGGTGAGTGGGATATAAATAGATTATCTTTAAGAGAATATACCTCTTTTATAGATTTATACTTATATGATGAGGGTACTACCATTACTATAATGCCATATGGTAAGGCCGCTAAGGTACTTCACACTGTTGAGGAAGATGGGCCTGGTGGTTCTCCTTATGACTTCTTGGGGTATAAATTCTTCCCTGGTACTACCTACCCCATCCCGCCTGCGTGGGCGTGGCATGACCTTGATACTACAATGAATATAATGGCTCAAACTGCAAGACAGCAGGCTGAGAGTCAGAAAGATATAATTGCAGTCTCACCACAAAGTAGAGATTTTGGTAAAAAAATTGTAACAGCTAAAAACCTTGATGTTTTAGAAACTGATAATCCAAAAGATAATGTTGTTAAACTTTCATTTGGTGGGGTGAACCCAGATAATTATAATTGGATGGGTTTTGCTGAACAAGCATTTACTAAAACAGGGGCAAGTTCAGATGTTCTTGCGGGGAGAGGGTCGCAATCTCCTACACTGGGTCAAGAACAGATGGTTTTTGAAAATGCTTCTCGTATTGTAAATAATATGCACACTCGCTTTCAGGGATTTATGACGAGCATTATAAATAAGTTGGCTTATAAAGTTCTTCAAGACCCCTCGGAGTATATACCATTGATTCATCACGTACCAGGGGTGGGTGATTTACCAAAGGTATTTTCTTCTGCTGATAAAGTTGAGGATTTTTATTCTTTTGTGTTTAAGGTTATGCCATACTCTACGCAGAGGACATCACCGAAAGTATTGGCTCAGGAGCTTATGGGCTTTATGACTCAATGGGTATTACCAACATATCAGTTTGCTGCACAGCAAGGAGCAGAACTTGATGTGCCTACTGTTACAAGAATCCTTAGTGATTATATGGGGTTTGAAAACTTTAATCAATTTTATAGAACAGCAGTACCACACGAGCTTGATGGTGTTGGGTATATGATGCAACCACTTGGACAGCAGCAGCGACCTAAAGGGCCAAATGTAGGGAGTAAATCTCCAGGCCAACAGAATGATACCTTTGGGGCATCAACATCGAGTAGAACCGCTAATATGAATCAACAGCAAAAGCGAACTGGTGGAGGGACGAAATGAGAAAAGGGGTAGGAAAATGGACTGTATTTATAGTGTTGTTATTTATAATATTATGTTGTGCTCTTTTGATAACTTATAGTAAACCATTACCACTAAAAAATGTAGTTCAAATTAAAGTTATTGGTACTGAGATAGATTTCTATACTGGTGAGTTTGTTGAATGGCAGGGTTCTGGTGTATTTATTCGAGATAATTTAATACTCACCGCTAGTCATATTGTAGACGAAATATCTGATGCTAATGTGTTTACTTTTGGTGGGAAAGAGTATAAGGCAAAGTCTTGGTATTTGGAAACAGAAGCAGATATTGGGTTTATTGAAGTTGATACGAATGATATTGAAAATACCTTACGGTTCCAAGACGCTAAACTCGGAGAAACTGTCTGGGCATGTGGTAATCCTTTCGGAGTTTTTCCTGTTTTAACTAAAGGTATTGTATCTGCTATAAATATGGTAGATAGTTTTAAGAATACTAAAGTAATGTTGATAAGTGACATAGCCATTAATGATGGAAACTCCGGTAGTCCTTTAATAAATGAGAGGGGGGCAATTGTTGGTATTTTTGTTTGGCATTATACTTTTCTTGCTACTGAGGGGATGAACTATTTTGTTAGAGCAGAGATTATTGAAGCGGTACTTGAAAAGTATGACGCAATTAAGTATCTTGAAGGGTTAGAGTAATGCCAGAGGAGGAACATAGAAAATTAAAGCGGTCAGCTAAAAAAGCAGGGTTGACAGGGGAGCGTAAGGCCGCATACGTTTATGGTACATTGCATAAAATAGAAAAACGTAGAAAGAAAAAGCATCAATGAAAATAAATAAGAAGTTTGGCGATAAAATTTATATTGAATGGCTTGATGCTTATGAGGATTTGGGCTGGGAAAAATTAAAGATAGTTTGTATTATTCCAGATGAGGTATTATGTTTTACAAATGCTTGGTTTATTTACCAGAACAAAGATTTTGTAATTATATCACATACTAAAGGAAAAACAGTTACGAATGATATTATGGGTAAACTATTAATACCTAAGAAAATGATTAGAAAGGTTAAGTAAATGGCAGCAACAGTAGACATAGTACAAATGATAGAAGTACTTGCATTGGCAGGCGGGGATGAGTGGAGGAATGTAAAATTTACATCAAGCACTACCCCAACAGAGACAGTTCAAGGTAAACCAATAATTGCTAATTCGGCGGTTACTTTGGATTTAGGAGATATTGCTGCTGGTAGTGGTTATCTTTTATACTTGGAAGCCCTCGTTGGCAATGTATACGTATTGCTTGGGGCAACTTCTGGAACTCCGGTGCTCACTACCGCCGAACTTTATATAAAAGAAGGTGAAGGATATGTTATTCCAATCAACCCAAACGCTACCGCTATGCCTGGGATTAGACTAATTTCTGACAGTGCAACTGGGCAGGTAAAGTATATACTTGTTGGGAGTTAAAATGGTAGAAAAATTTGATTGTAAGATGTGTGACTTCTTGGAATTTTATACTGGGGCCTCCCCAACCAAGTGCCCCAAATGTGGGAGTAAGTGGTATATATGGGGGCTTGTTAAAGAACCAACAGTTAAAGGGAAGTTTGTTAATATTGGATATAAAGATTCTCCCCGTTATTCCGCAACATTAGGGGTATCGGAGACACAGATTGAAGCAGCTAAAAAGTTACACCCTCAAGCAGAATGGAAGCGATTCGGGCACAGTTTTAGACCCTTAATAAAGAATAGACCAGAGAAACTTAAAATGATGAAGCAAGCTAATTATGAAGAGTATGACCCTAAACAGTTCAAGGGGAGACAATAAAATTTTTTAAGGAGACAGTTAGATGAGGCCATTACACAAGAATATTTTAGCAAAGCAGTTAACAAGGGAGCAACTTGGAAAGATTGTGTTACCTGAGTCAGTTCAAGATGATTGGCTTAGAGGTAAGGTAGTAAGTGTTGGCCCTGATATAGAGCAGGATATTAAGATAGATGATATTATTATCTTTCCACCTGCTCCACCGCATTTGGGTGAGTATCCAACTGTAGGGGATGAAGGCTATGTGATTATAAGCGAAAATATGGTATTGGCAATAGAAGATTAAAGGAGACAGAAAATGGATGATAACAAATGTGCAGTATGCCTTTCTGAGGGGTTTAAGTCGGGAACCTTAGATGAGAATAATGTATGTATGGTGTGTAATACGTTATGGCCTGGGGCTAAGAAACCAGAAGATAGAAATAAGAAGAAGAAACCTGACGTAGAAAGTCACGAAGCCCAAACTAAAGATTTAGTCACTAAACAAGTCAATGAGTTATTAGAGGGTTTTGGTATTTTGCATAGATGCTTAACTTGTAGTAACTTATACTTTAAGCGTTCTCCCGCCCAAAAGAGTTGTGGGTGTGTTAAGGAGGATAACTAATGAGTGACAAAGAATTTAACTCCTATATAGAAAATGTGGAAGCCCCTGCTAAGGAATTGGAGGGGGATGTTAAAGAAAAGGAAGAGGAGAAGTTAGAAGTTAAAGTTGACGATGTTCCTAATTCTTCCGGTGAAAAAGAAGAAGATGGGGGAGAAGTTGTTGCAAAGATAAAGAGAGAAGTACTGGGTGAACCTGACCCTAAAGAATCAGAAAAAGAAGGTGAAGATATACCAGATGCGTTTACTAATGCGTGTTTAGAACAAGGTTGGGCGGAAGATGAGATTAAAGAGTTTGCCGCTGACCTCGATGATGCTGCATTACTTAGTTTAATACCGGAGTTGTTAGGCAAGGAGGAAAAGCAGGAAAAGTCGGAATCTGGTAAAGGCCAGACTAAGCAAGAGGTTAAAGCCGAAGCTGTCGATGGTACTGCTAAAAAAGAACCCACTAATGAAGAACTAACTTTAGTCAAGAAGGAACTTGCAGAAATCAGGGAACAGATTAGTGAAGCAAAAAAGGATAGGGCTACTAAGGAGGAAGAGGTTACTGTTCAAACGGTCAATCAAGTATTTGATGAGGTAAGTAAGGACTTTGAGATATTCGGGAAAACCGAAGAACTCTTAAAATACCCTGCTGGCCCTAAGAAGGGTCAATTAGTACCTACGTCTCCCGCTATGACTGCCCGTAGTGAAGTGTGGGATAAGGCTGTTCCATTTATTCAAAGTGGAATACCTGTCAAGGATGCTATGGAGATTGCTCTGACTTGGTATAAAGGAGCACATCTTGAGAAGGACGTGCAGCGTAATATGATAAAGGATTTGAAGAAGCACGAAAAGAAACTTTCAGCAAAGCGTTCAGGTAAGGAAACCGTTAAGACATATGAAAGTGAGGAGGAACGCCAAGCCGAGGTTGTTCGTGAAGCTGCAAGGAAGGCAGGAATTAAAGGTAAGTATGGAGATTAATTAGGAAGGATAGAAAATGGCAGAGGTTACATTTGCACAGAATCTTGATGTAGCATATGCTACGTTGTGGGATATTCGTAGAAAGAATCCCCCGCTTGCTACTTATGCTTATTCCAACTATCAGTTTTACAATACCTTTTTTCGTGGTAATGTTAAGACTGTGGGAAAAGCGTTAGAGGGTCATGTGACTCTTAGTAGCGAGGGTAATGCTACACATAGTGGTTTCTGGGCACAGGATAGTCTGATTAAGGATAATATTAATCAGCGATACCGTTTGGGTTGGGCAAAGGCCACTGGCGGTATGATGTGGAACTTGATTGAGCAGGACATCAATCAGTCCCCCGCACAGATTTATGATGTATGGAAACAACAGTATAATTCGTGCGTTAAGGATATGGTAGAGGAAGTACTTGATGCTATGATTAATGGTAGGAATAGTGCTACCGATACTAATAGACCCTACTCTGTATTCCAATGGGTAGGTATGGGTACTGTTGGACAGACAGGTGGATTTAATGGGTACTACGGTTGTTACAATGATGGTAGTGGCTCACCTGCTGGTTCTGGTTTTCATAAGGGAGGTATTAATGCTGCTACGTATACGGATTGGGCAAATTACTTTGGCGACCACGATAACAACATTGATGATAGTTTGCTAACCATTCTTGATACAGCTACCCGTAAGTTGAACTTCCAACCTCCGGTGATTCCTGAGAAGCTACCGATGGAGAAGGTAAACTACGCAATGTATACAAACGATACTGTTATCAAAAACCTCAATGCTTTCTACGCTAAGAGTGATGATAATATGGGTTATCGTCCTGATGCTCATTATGGAACGCCAGGCTTCAATCGTATACCTATGGTTTATACTCCTCCATTAGATACTGCTAATCTGGATGTTTATGGTACTAATCCTATTCTTGGGTTGAACCATAACTTTATATATCCGGTTATCTTGAGGAATTGGGATTTCCGTATTACGAAGCAGACTGCTAATCTTAGACATACAGTTATGGAACTGTATATGGACTTGGTTTATCAGATATGGTGTAATTCCAGTCCTAAATACTGCGGCTTCTTATTAACTGAACCAGAGGCCACAGCAACGCTGTAATAATAAATAATTGAAATGGTGTCTTTCTTTTGGAGAGACCAAAGAAACGACAAAAGGGATTGCATAAGGAGGCTCAATTAAAGGACACAGACGGACAGGTTTGAGCAACCAATAACTTTTTAGAAAGGTAAAATAATGGATAATTTAACTGCGGGTAATCCCCGTGCACATCGAGTTAGGTTGTATTACGATGGTACTGCTACTATTAATGAAGGTATGCCACTTTGTTATAATTACCTTACTACCGAGAATTGGTGGGGTGGTAGTGTAAGTGATGGTGCTGTATCAGCAATAAATACTACAGCCGAAGGTTCACAAAATGAAGGTAAGTATATTCGTGTATGTAGTCCTGTGATTGTTTCTACAGATGATGGAACTCCCTCAGATGGTAGTAAACTTATTACAAGCACTACTGCGGGAGACTATTCTGAATTTAATGATTTAGAAGTGGGTATGTGGGTCACTGTTTCTGGAACAGATGTAACTGACGGGACTTACAAAGTTACTGCTGTTACTCAGGGTGTGGACGACTCAAGTGCTGGTACAGTTACTTTGGATATGGATAATGCTTCGGGTACGACTGCTGATGTTGCTATTGCCATCAATAACTATCCGTACCATGCAGGTGCTGTTGCAAAAGGTGGTTGGGTTGGACAGACTGGCCCAAAAGTACTGGATGTTTATGTACCTAATGGGGCTATAGTTCCTATTAGAACTGACAAGAGTTGTGTTATTGGAGATGGTTTGGGTCTTGGTAATACTGCATATGAGGCCATAACTGGTGATGGCGAGGCAGCTCCTTGTGCTACCTCTATGGAAGTAGTGAACAGGTCAAGTATTAATGGTGTAGTATTAGCTAAATTGTATGAGACAGGGCAGCAAATTTCAGTCCAGAACGCTCGTTTTAATCCAGTACGCTCTTCTGCAACATCGGGACGGGAGTATGGTATTTTTGTTGAAGGAAGTAAATTCTTCACGGGCACTACTGCCGCTCAGACTTATTTAGTTATGATTGAAGCCGAGAAACCCGCAACGGCTGATACTACTGGTGATGGTTATGGTGGTTTGCTTTATATCAAAGGCAATAACTATGCCCAGAACGATACCAATTATACTTTTAGAGGGCTTAATGTTTCGATAAATAATAGGTCTGGTGGTACTCTTGGGAATATTTATAATACTATTAGTCTTTCATTGAAGCAGACAAGCGGAAATATTACCAATGCTACTGCTCTACAGATTGATGCTCAAGATTTGACTTCCGGCACTAAAACTTCGTTTGGTGGACTTGATGTTGCTATAAACCGTGAAGGTACTGCTGCCACAGAGGAATATGGTATTCGTGTTCGTACTCGTGGTACTATCAATACTGCTATTAACACAGTATTTCGTATTGATAAAGATGCTACTGACCACGGCTTTGTAAACCTGTTTTATATTGAAGCCGATGCTGTTGATTATGTTGCTTGCGGGGCAACCACTAAAACTTGGGATACAAGTGATATTGCTATTCCAATATATGCCGGAAGCAAGACTTATTACATTTATGCAAGTGATAGTAATAGTTAATTTTATTGAAGGGGACAGACTATGAAGCGGTTTAAGATTGATTTGAGTGAGTACAAGATTGCTATTCAAACTAACAAAAGAAATGAAAAAACAAAGAAGATTGAATTAGTAACTGAGGAAATGCCTTATCCTTTGAAAGACAATCTGTATAATTGGTTGAGATTACCAGGGATGTTTAAGGGTGGGGTTGAGATTTGTGATGCCTGTGATTTGGCAAAACAGATTAGAGATGCTGGTGATGATATTGTTCTTGACGAGCATGAGATTAACCTATTGAAAACAGCAATGGATAAATTGATTGCTCAAGAATCTAATCCAGCAATGGGTGTACAAGCTCTTGGTGGTGAGATACACGAGGATTGTATTAGGCGTGTATTCAAGGCGGAAGAAGTAAAGTAAGTATAGACAGATAAAAAAATCTGTCTCCGAGCGGTGTCGGGGTGATGAGTCTATCGACCTTCACCCTAATCCGCTTTAAGGAGTAATATGGCACGATTAACATTATCATATCAAAATCTCTATGACCAAGTAAGCCATTTTTTAGGATTAACTGCTCACGGTACGTCACCTACTGGTAATGATTTAACTCTTTGTACCGACATCGTTAATCGAGGCGTCAGACAATTTCTTTACCCCATAGATATGACTACTGGTGAGGCTTGGGAGTGGGAGTTCCTAAAGGTTTACTGGGATTTTACAACGGTCTCAGGTCAGTACAAATATGCTTTACCTGTGGATTTTAGTGACTTATATAGTACCTTATACTTTGACACAACGAGTGCTAACCTACCGCTCTTAAAGCGAAGTGCTGAACAAATACTTGATATGCGTACAGGTGATGATATGTCAGGTTATCCTGAGTATTTTGCTATTACTCCCCTTCGGTATGACATTGAAATAGGCACTTTATATGAGTTGTGGTTGTATCCAACACCAGGTCAGGCGGAAACCCTTTCAGGGTTTTATAGGGCAGACCCAGTACAATTATCAGCAACTACTGATTTAGTGATTGGTGGGATTCGTGCTATTGAGGCCATCTTGGAGAGCGTTTTGGCTGTAGCGGAGCATCAGGAAGATGATATGACAAGCAGTCACCACACAGGGAAGGCCGCTGAACTTATCCAAAAGCTTATAAAATTCGACTCAGTAACAACAACAGATAAAATTGGTAATTTATATCAAGACAAATATAGGGTATGGCCTACGCCAAGAGGCGAAAAGACCTTTCCTGATATGTCAAATGTTTACCCTTAATGTGGGGGTATAAATAGGATGAAAGGCTCAAGGATGGGGAATATTAATATTAATCCAAAGTAGAAAGGAAACAAAATGTCAAAAGGCAACTGGTTCGAGACTCGAAGGGGTGCTTATACCCTTCGTACTAAAACAATAATAACTTCTTCTACTCTTACTACATATACAACAAGAGCGGGTGGAGCAAGTGATAACTTTATTGAAGATAGGGTTATAAAAGTAACTACAACTTCTGGTAACAGTTTAACTATTACGGTATCAGATGGAACGTATGAAGGCCAAAGGTTGTTGGTTATTTTTGAAACAGAAGGAAATAATGAGGGCGTTACACTGACTCCAGATACAGGTTCGATTACTAACCTTTCGGCTGCAAATGATTATACTTCGTTGGAATGGGTCGGTGCACTTGGTTGGAAAGAAATGCACAATATAATTGCAGGTTCATAATAGGAGATAGATAATGAGTAAATTTTATAATACAGACTTGAGTAGAGTTAATAAAGGCGGTGGTTCTCAAAGGGTGACACTGTCAAGTGGTGTAGCCCAAGGCTCATCTCAAGCTTGTAAATTCTGTAGGATTCAAGTTTATAGCACAAATACAGAAGTTGTGCGTATTCGGATAGACACTGCTGTTACTGATGCGACCACTGGTGTAGAAATACCAACTAATCCTACATTAGTACCATACACATTAAGTAATCTAAATCAACTATACTTTTATAGTGCTGATGCAAATGCTATAGTCGATATAGAATATTTTGATTGACAGGGGTTTATTATGTTAGTAGGTACAGAGTTAGTGGCTAACGGTAATTTCTCCACATGGACTTCTGATAATCCTAATAGTTGGACTGTAGATAGTGAGAGTGCACCTGACCGCGAAATATCAGAAGTAGGAACTGGCGAAGGACATGGTGGTACTGGGACGGGCTTATGCAATTTATATAGTTCAGGGGCTTATGTCGGTTTAATTCAGACTATTACCGTTGTTGCAGGTAAAAAATATCGGGTATCAGTTACCGTTGATACTGTAACAGACCCGTCTGTATATTTTGAGGGCGGTAAGTCCGCAGACCCAGACCGAGATTTTCTATTAGTGCTTTCAGAAGCTAAAACTTATACTACAACTTTTATTGCTGTGGCAACAACTGTAAGATTATCATTTAGGCAACACGGTGCTACTGATGTAACATTTGATAATGTTTCTGTTAAATGTGATATTCCAACTGAATTATCAAGAACAGCACAAAGATTTTCATTTTTCCCAGGAAACTAAAAGGAGTAATTATGGCTATTACAGGCCCGATAAAAACGTATAGATTAAAAAGAAAAACAGCTAAGAAGAAAAAGTCATTAGCAGAATGGCAAAAGCATCGTGATAAGGCTGGAAAGAAGGCTATGGGTTATGCCCAGTGGCTAAAGGAAGGTAAGGGCAAAGAAAAGAAGATTGCATATTATGGTCAGGGAAGAGAAACAGCGGATTCCATGCTACGTAGAATAAAAAGAGGGAAATAATGGCCAATAAGAGACATTGGATTGAGAGGGAAAAAGAAAGAGGGGGATTAAAATTAGTAATATAGAGTTCACTCCACCGATTCGTGGCATCCACAAAGGATTACCTGCCGATACTCCAGCACCTAATACCTCCGAGTATATGAATAATGTACGTGCAAAGGGTTTTGGTGGAAGGATATTGATTGTTCAACGCCCAGGACTTGGTAAGTGGTCAACAGACCAAGTTGGTAATGAAGAAAACCCAGTAGTTGCAACGTGTACAGTAGCTGCGGTAACGTAATATGGCGTTACAAGAATCATTTGAGCTTTCTGATGGTACTGGTGCGGCTACTTGGGGTACAACTTGGAGAGCACAAACTTTTACAACAGAGTCGGCCTATACTATAACAGATGTCGCTTTGTATTGTTTTAAGTATACATCACCAGGTGATATAACTGTAAGTATTCGTGAAGTTGATGTTGAGACAGGAAAACCTACTGGCATAGATAAATGTAGTGTTACTGTTGATGAATCAGAAATCTCTGATTTCCCAACAAGAGCTTGGTATACGTTTACTTTTGATACAACTTATGCTTTAAGTGATGCTACACAATATGCTATAGTATGGAGAGCACCGAGTGGTGATGCAGGAAATTATTTTGCTCCATTCGGTTATGGTAGTAGCGGATATGCAGATGGTGGTCTTGTACCAGGGGTGAGTAGCGGTACTATATGGGGTGCAGTAAATACTAATAATGATATGGATTTCAGAACTTACGGTGGTGCTGCCCTTCCTGGTCAACCTACAATCGTGTCACCAACTCCAACAGGTGTAACAGACATAACTCTTGACGAAACTCCGTTAGGTTGGAACGCTTCTGACCCTGCTGCTGATACCTATGAAATCTATTTTCGTGAGTCAGGAGATGCTTGGACATTAGTTGGTGTGGCTCAGGCTGGACTTACGTGGGCTATTGAATTTGGTACATTAGGTTATGAAACTACTTATGAGTGGCGAATAGACGCTACAAATATATATGGTACAACAACAGGCGATACTTGGAGTTTTGATTCCCTTGTATTTGACGAACCACGAATAAGTTATGTATTAATTTCTGGTGGTAGTGGGGCGGGGCCATATGATGGGGGGGTGGAAGGAACAGATTGGAGTTGGACTGGCTTAAATAATATGATAACCGTAAGAAGATTAGTAGCTGCTGCACGAAATAAGATTTTTTATGAAACCTAATAATTATGGCGTTTACACCACCCTCAGACCAAGTTACTTATAAAAGATTAGTAGTTGCTGGAAGCGATAAAATATATTACGGAGGTACTGGCGTGGGTACAGGAGATATGTCAACTGAGTTAGATACATCTGGCTATGCTATTGATACTTCTGACCAACTCAATATGTTTGAGGCGTTCCAGAAGGTATTTGTGGTTAATGGTGCAGTACTGGGAGTAGCGGATTTTGTAAATACAAAGATAACCGATGATAATGGTTTTACTACTAAACCAGCAAGAGGGGACATTGTTTATCAAGCTGGTGCTTCTGCTGCAACTATGGTTGTAGACTACATAAATAGTACTGATAAGGTTATGTACGGATATGTTACATCAGGAACCTTTGAAATTACGACTGCTATTACATCTGCTGTTGGTGGTGGAGGAAATGTAATATTTCCATCGCCTGTGGCCGGTCTTGCAAAACCACGATGGTATGCTTGGACACCTTATGATAATGATACTTCAACCTATGGTTCAATGCCAGCCAAAGCTTACCTTGGATGTCTGTATCGAGGCAGGTGCGTTCTTTCAGGCAACCCAAACTACCCCCATCAATGGTTTATGAGTAAAGTAGCAGACCCTTGGGATTGGGTTTACTCTTCTACTGACCCCTTGACAGCAGTAGCAGGGAATAGTGCGGATGCAGGAGAAATTGGTGACATAGTTAGAGCTTTAATTCCATATAAAGATGACTACTTAATTTTTGGGTGTGCTTCAACTATATGGGTGCTGACAGGCGACCCTGCTGCTGGTGGTGAGATAGACGAAGTTGATTTAACTGTAGGTATGTTTGGTGCAAATAGTTGGTGTTTTGATGGAGACGGTAATCTTTACTTTTTTGGAACAGCGGGGATTTATAAGATACCGTTGGGATTTCGGTCGGTTGAGAATCTTACTGAAATATCCCTACCGGAATTAATCAGCGATGAAGATGCTAACCCAACCTCACATCGTATTACAATGGGTTATGATAGGAAACGACACGGAATACTTGTGTGTATTACTAAGCTGTCTGATGGTTCCAACTCCAACTATTGGTATGACTTAAAACTTCAAGGGTTCTTCCCTGAAAGCTATCCTGATGAGTGTGGGCCATACTCCTTATTTTACTATGCTGCAAATGATAATGATTATGCAGATTTATTAGTTGGTTGCAAGGATGGGTATATAAGGAAGTTTGATGAAACAGCAAAAGATGATGACACTGGTGGTTCAACTGACCCAATATCAAGTTATGTTGTTTGGCCTATACAACATCTAACAGAAGATAATGATAAAGAGGGAAAACTTACATCCTTGACCATCGAATTGTCTGGTGGTCTTGCAACTACTAAATTAACTCATACAGCATTGACAACCGCCCACGCTAAAGGCGATACACTAACGCAAGCTGTAACTGGTACTACGACGATTGTAGCTTTTAGTAATTCAGCAAAGACTTTGACATTTGGACATTCAACTACTGGGGTTTTTACTGCTACTGCAAATGATATAACAGGGACAGGTGACGGAACAACATTTCAAGCAACTGCGGTTGGCACTGGAAACTTTACTGATACAGATGGCGTAAGTTATGAGATACATATTGGGGATGATGCGGAAACTTGTATAGAAAAAATCAAGGACGGGGTTGCCCCACATAGTTCTGGCACACTGTCTAATGCAGGGCGTAAAGTACGGATTCGTTCAAAGGTTCGTGGGGCTTACCTGGGAATAAAATTTTACAATTCTACTGCCACTGAAACTTGGGCGGTGAATAAAGTGTTCGGTGAAATAAAACCGGCGGGAAGGATAAGATAATGGCTATAGCAGCGAGTTCCCCCGCAAGAAGGGGGTTAAGCGGAAGCGGGGCTTGGGATAGAATGATGGCGGGGTTTGAGCAGAGTGCCTCACGGTATCAAGCAGCAGATGCAAGAGACCGAGCAAGAGCAGCCCAGGCACAACAAAGTAGATATACGGGACAAGCAATTCGTCAAATATCCGGCCAACAAGCAAGTGCACGGCGGGCTAACATACAACGATATGGGCAGATGATGGATATTTATAACAAGGTAATTGCACGTGCTGGGCCTGGTGGGGCGTTTCAAAAAGCTGGGTTAGGGCAGATAGAGTCTGCTAAAACAAAAGGTGTTGGACAGGAAACACAGAGTCTAATTTCTGGTGGTATGTTTGGTACGACAACTGCGGCTGGTGTGGGTAGAAAGTGGGAAGCAGATGTTGGTGCTCCTGCAAGATTACGCCTTGAAGATATTATGGAACAGCGTCTATCTACAGCACAATTAGGTAAAGCAGGGGCTATTGAACGTAGAGAAGATGTGTACCCAGACTATAACGCTTTACTTCAAATGTTAGCGAGGTAATACTATGCCTTTACTTCCTGAGGCAAAGAATTGTGATGTCAGTATTAAGAAAAACTTTAGAAGAATTTCTAAAGAGTTGGGGTATACTGCAAGCCCCACTTTTGTTGGATTAACACTTGAAGATTTACTTACAAATACTATTACAATAAAAGATTCAGACGGTAATATTGTATTTTATGTAGATGTTAATGAACTTTATTTTGTTGCTGAAACCGCAGTACCGATTGCAACTGGAGTAGTAATGCCTTGGTTATTTTATTTTACTTACACAGTATAGGACAAAAACATGGCTGATAATTTTAATTTCACAGAAGGAAGTGGTGCTGTAGGTGCTGCTGATGATGTTAGCAGCGTATACTATCCATTTGTTAAACTTACTGA
>SDBU01004527.1_pt1 | contig 17038 bp, 12 predicted proteins | sample 2277071 | NCBI WGS metagenome assembly SDBU01 (sample SAMN10397929, study PRJNA504765) | marine sediment metagenome | isolation source: marine sediment core GS08_GC12, 126 cmbsf | place: Arctic Ocean: Gakkel Ridge, Loki's castle | collected 2008 | reverse complement strand
ATGTCCTCCGGGTATCGACGTACCTGTTCTTGGAGTACCTCAATCATGTCAAGTGCGCGTTGTGTTGATTGCCCTGGAATCGCGGGATTGTAAAACTTGAAATCCACCCAGATGGAAAAGAACTGGGCGTCAAGGCCACCTTCCCGAATGCGGGCGAGATCCATGTCTGTGGCAACGTTCTCGCCATAGGGAGGGTTAGGGAGCCAGGTAAACGGGCCGCCTTCGTAGAGCCAAGTAGCACGGTCGCTCGGCTCGTCTCCGTCCATCGCAAGGTCAAATCCAAATTCAAGAATCCGGTTTGCCACGTCATTGTGTCCGTCAATCATAATGGCGTCGTGATGGAGCTCCAGTGCATGAGCTCGTAGCGTCTCTTCCTCTGGAGTAAGAACGCGCGGGGCTTCTTGGAGCAGCAATCCTGCGATGAGCCTGCCTCCAACCAAGATCACTACTATTAATATAAAAAGTAGTAATCCCTTATTCCTGCGCTTCATCTTCATTATTCGCTTCATTTTACTGCCTCTATAGATTGCGACAAGTTGCCGTCCGGGGATTTACTATTTCAACTCTTGTGGAGAATGTTATGTCTCTACTCGTTATTTGTCAATACCTCTAACAAGCCCAAATGTAACTAAACGTTATCTTGTTCGAACCTAAGTTTAACATAAGGGGGGTGAGGTAGATAAATAGTCTCCTAATTATGCTAAAATAGGTAAACGGAGCTTTATAGATGATTCCCATCAAGCTAAGAGTGCGCAATTTTATGTGCTACCGGGATAACGTGCCACCGCTTCATTTTGATGGCATCCACACCGCTTGCATCTGCGGTGATAATGGCAACGGTAAGTCGGCTCTGATTGATGCTATGACCTGGGCATTATGGGGAAAAACCAGGGCTAGAAGTGATGACGACTTAATTCACTTAGGTCAGAGTGAGATGGAAGTGGAGTTCGACTTCGCTGTAGCCGAGCAACTATATCGCATCATACGCAAGCACTCCAAGCCCAAACGGCGAGGGCGCACTGGACAAACTATCCTGGAATTTCAGATAGCTACCGGGGATGGCTTCAAGTCAATTAGTGGTGACAGTCAACGGCAGACCCAGCAAAAAATTATTGACATTCTGCATATGGATTACGATACCTTTATTAACAGTGCCTTCCTGCGGCAGGGTCATGCTGACGAGTTCACCATCAAGCGACCGGTTGAGCGTAAGCAAGTGCTAGCCGATATCCTGGGGCTTTCTGTCTATGATGAACTGGAAGGGCAGGCTAAAGAGCTGGCTAAACAGCAGGAAGCGGAAAAGGCACAGCTTGATAGTGCTGTCAAAGACATTGATGATGAATTAACCCGAAAGCCAGCCTACCAGGCTGAGTTTGAGCAAGCCCAGAGCGCACTGTCCCGTATTGAAAAAGTATTAAAAGAGCAAGAATCCAGGCTAAATCGCCTGCGGCAGGAAAAGGAATCTCTGGAAAACAAGAGGATACAACTAACCCAGCTAGACGACCACATAGCTGCAATCAAGAGGGAGCTGGAGCGCTGGAGTGAGCAGTTCGAACAACATAACCTTCGGCTCAAAGAGTATGGAGAGCTGATAGACCGGCGTGCCACTATAGACGAAGGCTATGCCCAGTTTACCGGGGCAAGGAGATTATGTGATGAACTTGACCAGAAGTTTAGGCTCGTAGCCGCTTTAAACGAGCGTAAGCACCATTTAGAGATGGCTATTGTCCAGGCTGGGGAAGCCCTGGTCACTGACCATGCCGTGGCTCAAAGCAAAATCAAGGAACTTGAAACTAAATCTCAAAAACTACCCCAACTTAAAAGTGAGTTGCAGCAGATACAGGTTGAGTTGCGCCGCTTGACTGAGGAAGAAGAAACGCTACAAAAGAGGAGGCAGAGTAGCCAAGAACTGCAAGCCCATGTCCACCACTTAAAAGCTAATAAAACCCGGCTGGAGCAGGAAATAGGGGAAATTGAAGAAAAGCTTAAGCTCCTGTTAATCCAGAGCGACGCTAAATGCCCCCTGTGTGAGACGGAGTTGGGCACAGAAGGCCTGAAGCAAGTTGAGACAAAATACGCTGCCGATAGGCACAGCAAGTCTGACTCCTTAAAGTCAAATCAAGCTGAGCTAGCTCAGCGGGAAGCAGAGTTCAAGTCACTGAAAAGTGAGGTATTCCAGCTAGAAACAAGGCTAAATCAAGATAAAGCCTCAGCGCAGAGTAAAGCCAGTATCCTCAGTCAACAGATTGGTGAAGCCGAACAGGCTGGTAGCCAGCTAGTTGGGGAAAGAAAGAGACTGGCTGAAATTGAACAACACCTGGCCAGGAAGGATTTTGCTACTATTGAGCAAGAGGCGCTAAGGGAGCTTGAAGGCGAGCTAGCCACGCTTGGCTATGACTCCCAGCAACACGAGCAGGTGCGCCACCAACTAACCAATCTGGAACAGTATGAAAATCTCAAGCGAAAGCTGGAAGAAGCTGACAAGTTTATCAACCAGGAAAAAGAGGCTGCTTCCAGAGCTGAGGAAGCTGCTCAAGAACTGCGCCGCAGTCTGGAGGTTGATACCCAAAAAAGGCAAGACCTAAGCCTAGAGCTTGATTTACTGCCACAGTTAGTCGGTGATTTAACCCGGGCTGAAACCGAGCACCAAGCACTAGCCGCTCAACAACACCAGGCCCGGGAGCTATTGGGGAGCGTAAAGGAAAAACTACAGCGTTGCTCTGAACTGGAGATAAAAAAGCGGGAAAAGCAAAGGCTACTCAGTCAGGTTTCACGAGAGGGGAAAATTTATAAAGACTTAGCTCAAGCTTTCAGCAAAAAGGGAATACAAGCCCTGCTCATTGAGATGGCACTCCCTGAAATTGAAGTTGAAGCCAATAGATTATTGGGTCGCATGACTGATAATAGGATGCATGTAAAAATTGAAACCCAGCGGGAAACAAAGAAAGGGGATTTACTGGAAACCCTGGATATCAATATCTCTGATGAGCTGGGGACACGAAATTATGAAATGTTTAGTGGTGGCGAAGCCTTCCGCATTGATTTTGCCCTTCGTATTGCTCTGTCCAAGCTATTAGCCAGGCGAGCCGGGGCACCACTGCCCACCCTGGTCATTGATGAAGGCTTTGGCACTCAGGATAGTGCCGGCATAGAAAAGCTTAAAGAGGCGATAAACTCCATTCAGGACGACTTTGACAAGATATTTGTTATTACCCATATTGACGAGCTTAGAGATGCCTTCCCCACCCGCATTAATGTTACTAAAACCGCCGCAGGCTCAATGCTTGAAGTCAGCTAATTTATAGACCGAGGTCTTCGGCAATTCCCTGCATTGACTCAAGCCCCAGCTGGATAAACTCTGCAAGCTCAAGCCCGATTTGGCTACATAGGGAGATTTGCTCTCTATTAGCCCCGGCGGCGAAGCTTTTTTCCTTGAACCTTTTCATCACTGACTTAGCCTCAAGACCAGCCAGTTTCTTATCCGGGCGAACCAGAGCAGCGGCAATGATTAAGCCGGTTAACGGGTCGGCACAGAACAGAGCCTTATCAAGCTTCGTCTCTCGGGGGATGTCGTGCATCTCATTATGGCACAGGATGGCATGAGTCATAGCATCACTAGCCCCCAGCTCTCTGGTGAGGTCAGCACCAAGCTTGCTGTGGCTGTCCATATCTCCCTCGGTGAGTTCCACATCTATGTCATGCAGGAGCCCGGTAAGCCCCCACTCCTCCTCATCCTCACCAAGGCGCTTGGCTAAAGCCCGCATAATAGCCTCGGTGGCTAGCATGTGCTTTACCAGATTCGCGTTCTCCACATTGGCTTTAATCGAGTCAAGTGCTTCGTCTCTAGTCATTTTTCCCCCCTTTGCCCAGGCAACAGTTACCTGGTTAAAGCATGCTCAATATTCTTAGGTATTACCTTGGCTAGATACTTCCCGGTAGCTAAAGACATTTCCTGAGCTATTTCCTCAGGGGTTCCGGTGGCGACAATATAGCCACCCTCATCACCGGCTCCTGGTCCAAGGTCAATAATCCAGTCGGCATTCTTAATCACATCAAGGTGATGCTCAATAACAATCACTGTGTTACCGGCATCAACCAGGCGCTGTAATACCCGTAGTAGTGCCGCCACATCCTCAAAGGAGAGACCGGTAGTCGGTTCATCAAGTATATAAAGTGTCCTGCCGGTGGACCGCCGTGACAGCTCGGTGGCAAGCTTCACCCGCTGTGCCTCACCACCGGAAAGGGTAGGTGCTGGCTGACCCAGGCGAATATAGCCCAGCCCCACATCGCACAGGGTTTCCAGCTTACTCTTTACCCTGGGGAAATGCTCAAAGAAAGACAGGGCTTGCTCCACAGTCATATCCAGCACCTCAGCTATATTCTTAGCCTTAAATCTAATCTCCAGAGCCTCGCGGTTATAGCGCTTTCCCTTGCACACCTCGCAGGGGACGGTTACATCAGGCAAAAACTGCATCTCAATCTGAATAAACCCCTCACCTCGGCAGGCTTCACAGCGCCCACCCTTAACATTAAATGAGAACCGGCCTGGAGCGTAGCCTCTCATCCTAGCCTCAGGAACAGTGGCAAAAAGCTCACGAATAGGAGTAAAGGTACCGGTGTAGGTAGTCGGGTTGCTGCGAGGAGTGCGCCCAATGGGGGACTGGTCAATATTGATTACCTTATCAATATGCTCCACACCGAGAATGCCATCACAGTCGCCAGCCCTCTCCCTTGAGCGGTAAAATATCTGTGCCAGCTTCTTATACATAATCTCATCAATCAGGGTGCTCTTGCCACTACCTGATACCCCGGTGATACAGACAAACATGCCCAGGGGAATATGAACATCTATGTTTTTCAGGTTGTTCTGCCTAGCTCCCTTTATTACTATCTCGTCGCCTGAGCCGGGGCGGCGCTTAGACGGCAAAGGAATCTGTTTCACCCGACTAAGATACTGACCGGTTATTGACTCTGGTGAGTTCATAATATCAGCTAGAGTCCCTGTGGTGACAATCCAGCCACCATGCTCTCCAGCTCCAGGTCCCATATCAATAATATGGTCAGCCGCCTGCATCATGGCTTCATCGTGCTCTACAACCAGTATGGTGTTGCCCAGGTCCTTCAGCCTCTTCAGCGTCTCAATCAAACGGAAGTTATCGGCGGGGTGTAAACCTATTGTAGGCTCATCACAGATATAAAGCACACCCATAAGTCCACTGCCAATCTGGGTCGCCAGGCGAATTCGCTGCGCCTCACCACTGGAGAGGGTAGCTGATGGGCGGTCAAGGGTAAGATAGTCAAGCCCCACATTCTTGAGGAAACCAAGGCGGGCTTGAATCTCCTTAAGAATTTGGCGGGCTATCATCTGCTCACGCTCAGTAAGTATCGCCTTCTTACCATCACTACCAATGCTAGCTACCCACTCCAATGCCTGGGTAACTGACATTGAGCTAACGTCAACAATATTTTTGCCACCAACGGTCACGGCTAAAGACTCTGGCTTAAGCCTCTTGCCGTGGCAAGCTGGACATGGTCTGGACATCATATAGCGTTCAATTTCAGCCCGGGTGTGTTCTGACTGCGTATCACGACTTAGCCGCTCCAGATAGTTAATTACTCCCTCATAGCCGGTAGGATATTCCCTGACCCGGCCATAGCGGTTCCTATATCTTACCAGTTCGCCATTTTCACCGTAAAGGATAAGTTTAAGGTGATGCTCACTCAGCTCCTTGACTGGAGTATGGAGGGAGAAGCTATAGCGTCTGGCTAACATTTGTAGCTCCCCCATATGCCAGGAGAGCCACCACCCGGGGTGAATTGCCCCCTGAGCGATGGATAGCCCGTTATTGGGGATAACCAGCTCAGGGTCTATCTCCAGCTTGACCCCCAAGCCAGTGCAGGCAGGACAGGCGCCATGAGGGCTATTGAAGCTAAATGTTCTGGGAGCAATCTCACCCAGGCTAATTCCACAGTGCACGCAGGCAAAGTGCTCCGAGAACAGTAACTCCTCACCGTCAATAATAGACACCAGTACCACCCCTGCCCCAAGCTTGAGGGCTGTTTCTACTGAATCGGCAATGCGGCTTTGGCTGCCACTTTGTCCAATTACCAATCTATCTACTACTACTTCAATGGAGTGCCTCTTGTTCTTATCAAGTTGAAACTCCGTAGACAGGTCATAGATGTGCCCATCAACCCGGACCCTGGCATAACCTGCCTTGCGTAAATCATCAAATACCGTCTGGTACTCACCCTTGCGGTCTCTAATCAATGGTGCCAGAATCATAATACGATTGTCAGCCGGGATATTTTGAACAGCGTCAACAATCTGCTGCACTGTCTGCATGACAATCTCTCGTCCACACTTGGGGCAATGGGGATGACCAACCCGGGCAAAAAGCAGGCGCAGGTAATCGTGGGTCTCGGTTACAGTGCCCACCGTAGACCGTGGGTTCCGACTCGGACCCTTCTGGTCAATAGAAATGGCCGGGCTTAAGCCTTCAATGTAATCAACATCAGGCTTTTCCATCCTGCCCAGAAACTGGCGAGCATAGGCAGACAGGGATTCCATATAGCGGCGTTGCCCCTCGGCATAGATGGTATCAAATGCCAGTGAGCTTTTGCCTGAGCCGGAGACTCCGGTAATAACTACCAGTTTATCCCGAGGGATAACCACGTCTATATTTTTGAGGTTATGCTCCCTAGCCCCTTTGACAACTATGGAATCTAATGGCATCCTTAATACCTTTCCCTATAATGCAAGTTTATTTTATCACTAGACCAGAAGGACAACAAGGGCACACAAGCTAGCCTTAGTAAAAGCTTTTGTGCTAAACTAAAAAGCCTTAATCAAGCAAGAAGGAAGGAGGGTTAAGTTGTTGAAGGAATTAACTGTTAGTTCCGATGCTCCCGGGGAAAGACTGTTTATGCTTGGCAACGAGGCAATTGCCAGAGGGGTGATAGAGGCTGGGGTCCAGGTGGCGGCGGCTTACCCTGGTACGCCATCAAGTGAAATAATGGAAACCCTGGCCGGGGTGGCCAAACAGCTTGGTATATATGTTGAGTGGTCAACTAATGAGAAGGTAGCCTTTGAGGTTGCTTTAGCTGCCTCAATCTGTGGGGTAAGAGCCTTGGCATCAATGAAGCATGTAGGGGTGAATGTAGCTCACGACCCACTAATGACAGCTAGCTATATAGGCGCTAACGGCGGTCTGGTTTTACTCTTAGCCGACGACCCCTGGATGTGGAGTTCGCAGAATGAGCAGGATAGCCGATATATTGCCGAGCAGGGTTATATACCTGTTCTTGAGCCTTCCTCGGTTCAGGAAGCTAAAGATATGATGGTCGACGCCTTTAGGCTATCGGAGGAATTTAAGCACCTGTTTATAGTCAGGTCAGTAACCAGGATAGGTCATGCCCGAAGTGATGTAGTGCTGGGAGAAATATCTAAAGAAAAGAGGCAGGGACGCTTTGAAAAGAACCCGTCTTGGCTGGTCTATACCCCAGCAGCAGCTAGAAGAAACAGACTGTTAATGATTGAAAGGTTTGAGAAAATAAGGAAGGCGGTAAATTCGCTTGCCTACAACCAGTTAGAGCTGGCTGATGGAGCTAAGCTGGGCATAATCGCCTGCGGTCTCTCATATAGTTATGCCTTAGAAGCAATAAAGTGGCTGGGGCTGGATAGCAAGGTTTCACTGCTAAAGATTGGAACACCGCACCCGCTGCCTGGGGAACTGGTAAAAAGACTATTAACCTCGGTAGAAGAGATACTGGTGGTAGAAGAACTAGAACCATTTGTAGAAAACCATGTTAAGATAATCGCTCAGGAGGCTAACATCCCGGTCAAAATCCACGGTAAGGATTTAATTCCGGTAATTGGTGAACTATCTACCGGAAAGGTTATGCAGGCTATTGCCAAGTTGACCAACGCCGAGCTTCCGTTGAGCTTCAGTGAGCTAGATAAGCTTGGTCAAGAGACAGCCCCACTGTTACCGTTGAGACCCCCGGTTCTGTGTTCTGGCTGCCCACATCGAGCCTCTCAATACGCAGTTAAGGTAGCCTCTCGCCGGGTGGCTAGGGACTATGGCAAGGAAATAGAGCCTATTTACCCGGGTGATATTGGCTGTTATACCCTAGCCTATATCCCACCGCTGGAAATTCCAGATATGTGCATCTGCATGGGAGGTAGCTTTGGTCTGGCCAATGGTCTAGCCCATGTAGTTGACGCTCCAATAGTAGCCCAACTGGGCGATTCAACCTTCTTCCATTCTGGGATACCACCACTGATAAATGCCGTCTACAATAAGGCAAATATAACAATGGTAGTGCTTGATAACTCAGCCACAGCCATGACTGGTTTCCAGCCGCACCCCGGCACTGGTTATACCGCTACCGGTGATGAAACTGTCCAGCTTAGGATAGAAGATATAGTCAGGGCATGCGGGGTAAAATTCATTGAGGTCTTAGACCCCCTTGACTTGCCGAAAGCAACCGAGACCATAGAAAAAGCAATAAGATTTAGCGGACCGGCAGTGGTGGTTTTTAGAAGGCTTTGTACTATGGAAGAACTGAGGGAAAAGAGGAAAAAGGGAGAAAAGATTATTCCCTACTACATAGACCAAGAGAAATGCAATGTAAAATGTGATGCTTGCATTACACTTCTGGGTTGTCCGTCTATAATAAAGGAGGACGGTAAAACCATAATTGACAGCTCTACATGCAGTGGGTGTGGGCTTTGTGCCCAGGTTTGCCCATATAAAGCTATAATACAGGAGTGAAAGAAATGGTAAAAGAATTCAATGTGCTAATCACCGGTGTTGGCGGACAGGGCGTAATCCTGATGTCGGAGCTCCTCGGCAATGCCGCTGTCAAAGACGGTCTGAGGGTTAGAGGCTCTGAGGTGCTGGGGATGGCAGTTAGAGGTGGTTCGGTAACCAGTATGATTAGACTGGGAGACGAAGTTTACGGGCCACTTATCCCAATGGGGAAAGCGGATGTTCTGGTGGGAATGGAGCCGTCTGAAGCACTGAGAAATATTACCTCTCTATCGAAGTCCAGCTCGGCCATAGTTAACATAAGAAAGGTAGTCCCGAATACTGTCTTTATAGGTAAAAGTAGCTATCCCAGCCTGGAGGAGATACTGGAGAAACTGAGGGGGGTTGCTGGTAGAGTGGCCGCGCTGGATGCCGCTCAAATTGCCGAAGAGGCGGGAAACCCGTTGACAGCCAATATCGTGCTGTTAGGGGCACTATTTGGCACCGGAAAGGTTCCGATAAAGGTAGAAACTATAAAGGAACAAATCCATGCCCGTTTCCCGGCTAAGGTAGCTCCGGTCAATATCAAAGCCTTCGACCTCGGTTATGAGGCGTATCAGGAGGCGGTTAAAAAGTAAAGAGGGCACCAACAACCACCATGCCACTTACTGGCTAGACTGCTCTTTTCCTTTCCCCTCTTTTTACTCTTTCCTTTTGAGATACTCGTCCAGCGAGCGAGAGCCGAAATAAAAGATTATGATTATCCCGACTATCCAGGTGAAGTGTCCCACGACTGTTTTGGCAAGCTCTGTGTCGGCAGAAGGAGCCTCGCTAAAAACGACAAGAGCAAGAAATACCAGGTATACCAAGGTAAAGGAAGCAGCGATAGCTTTTCTCACCTCCTTCTTGGCAAGCTCAGGGTCGTGCGACAAATAATTCGTCAAGGTTAACATTCCAACAAAAGTGATAACCCCAACACAGCCTATGGACAGGGCAACAGGTACTGCATCGATGATAGTGGCTAAAGCAAGGGCTAAAATATCAAGAGCAACGATAAGCAACGCTATCACAAAGGCACCTGTCTTCCTTAGCTTCCATCCTTTTTCTGTTTCGTTATGTTCCATCTGTTTCCCTCCGTGCATCTTCTCAATCTTCAGTTTAGCAGTATTTGGCCGTAGACAACACCCCCCTTTGTCGGCCGGCTTCATAGGCCTCTAAGATAACTAAAAGGGGCACCAGCCACCGCCACAAACCAGTGACTCCTGTTATTTATTCCCTACACATAATTGATGTTGGTGTGTTCCTATCGCCAGATTCTTTAAGTCTTAATATACTGTCGTCTTAATGCTAGCATGAGACCTAGTGTGAGAAATGGTGGCAAGCCTATTGCGACAAAAATCACCCAGCCCTCAGAAAGACGGAGCGCCAGGTGTAATATCAACAATAACACAAAACATATCCCATAAGAGCCTAAAAAAATTGGAAAAAACCATAGAAAGAACTTTCCCCACCTAATTTTCTCTTTCTTTGCCTCTTCTTTGTATATCTCTACAGCTTCGCTCCAAAGTTTGGTGCGTGTTAACATACCCCAACCAGTTAGGGTTGCAACTATAGCCAAACTAATCAACCAATTGGCTTGAAACGCCCAAGCAAGGAAACCAGCGACTGTAAAACTTCCGAAGAAAATTAACAACCAAATGAATAAAACTTTCAACTGGGCATTCATACTTTTTCATCCCTCAATCGACTTGAAACTAAAAAAGGGCACCAGCCACCGCATATTAATTAGCGGTTCCAGTGCCCTTATTTCATCCCCTTCATCTTCCTCCCACCAGACTAAAAATTTATTATTTTAAGGTTATTTCATGTATTGGAATTTGAGTATAGTCCTCATTTACATGGTTGTCAATACGTACCCCTTGTGGCTACCGTCACACTGACCTTGCCACACCTTCGAAACTATTTCACATATCGTTCGTATGAAAATGGGATTTATGTTGTGATTATGTGGGCGTTACTTAAAAACAGCATCCCATATTTAAAAATAAAAGTCCCTTCCAGACAACCGTTCAGACAAACCACTATCGATTCGTTTATTTACCTTGAAGCTTTTCCAATGCTTCCGCCGCCGCCGTTTGAACATCCTCATCCTCATCATTTAGGGCAGCAGTCAGCGGCTTTACTGCCCTTTTGTCCCCTATTTTGCCCAAGGCTTCTGCTACATACTTTCGGACATATGGATGTTCATCATTTAAAGCAGCAACTAATGACTCCACCGCCCTTTCATCCCCAATATCGCCCAAGGCTCCTGCTGCAAGGAATCGGACGCTAGCATCCTCATGATCTAAGGCAGTAATTAGTGGCTCTACAGCCTTTTCGCCCATATTGCCCAAAGCTCCAGATGCTTCCACGCGGACATCGTCATCATGTAAGGCAGTAATCATTACAGAAAGCTCATCGCCTATGCCATACTTAGTGGAGATGAGGGGACCGAGATATTTGAAATGCAGCCTGTTGGCAAGGCCACTAAGGGCCTTGCTGAAAAGGGTAAACTCACTAATTCCCCCGTACGACGTGACAAGCCGTGGTGTGCCAGTAGATACCCTGTCTTCAAACAATGTTTGTCCATCATCGTATAGCCGCAGGCTACAACTTATATCGGTTCCGTAAGCATTAACCGATGAATAGTACCCATCTTTTTTCTCTTTATAGTCTACAACTAATCTAGAATCGTAAACACTGCTCTCCTCCGACACCACTTCGAAGCCAACTTCTTCCAATTTAGCTTTTACCGCACCATATATGTCATATGGTTCTTCCCCTTCCCTCCAAGTGGACGATGTGACTTCTATTTTGATCTTTATACCCAACGCTATGTTCACATTAACTTCGGCAGCGTCTGATAAACCGTCATCATCTGTAACCGTAAGTTTGACGTTATAAGTTCCCCCTCTATCAGAGTAAGCATGGGCTACAGTTGCCCCAGATGCCGCACCTCCATCACCAAAGTCCCATTCATACGAAGTTATGTTTCCATCTGGATCAGTAGAACCCGCAGCACTGAATGTTATACTATCACCTATCTTTGCTGTCATCGGGGTTGCCGCGATTTGTGCGACAGGTGCAACAGGTGCCTGCTCAGGGGGACTAATGAGACTCCGAATAAAACCTATAACTAGCAACAATACTATTAGTCCACCTATAACCGCGAAACAGCCAATAGCAAACTTTTTCATTTGTTCCGCCCCCTTCCTCCGCGAAATAGGCAAGCGCCCTTTTCAAAGTAAAAAGGGCGCCAGCCACCGCCATATCACTTAGCAGTTCCAGTGCCCTTCTCTGACTCCCTTCATCTTCCTCCCACCAGACTAAGAATTTATTATTTTAAGGTTATTTTGTGTATTGGAATTTGAGTTTAGTCCTGTTGTGGGGGTTTTGTCAATACCGCAAATACGATTCTAGGGTGGGAAGGTGGGGAAAAAGAGCTATCAAATAACCTCTTAAATTCTAACCTACCTCACCCCCTTAATCCCCCTCTCCTTCAAAGGAGAGGGGGACGATTTTATGAAGAGGGGCTCACGCCCCTCTTAAACACCCTTCAAGTGGGAGGTCGTTTAGAAAGGCTACCGTGTTTTGTGCCTAGTAGAAAGGGGGGGATTGGGGGCGCAGCCCCCAAGTACGGTTCTAGGGTGGGAGGGTGGGAAGAAAGAGGTGGCTAAACAATCCCCATAATTTGGCAGGCTGGGCTGGCTTATTCCACAAGCTCCATAATGTGCATTACCTTTACCGGCATTTTATGCCTGATGGTGTTATCAATAAACTGGACCTCACAGCCAGGGCAGCCGGTAACCAAAATATCAGCCCCGGTAGCCTTAACGCCTGCCATCTTTTTATCGGCAATCTTCTTGGACAGGTCATAGTAATAGATGCTAAATGTTCCGGCCATGCCACAGCACCTATCGGCATTTGGCATTTCCACATATTCCACATCGGGGATAGATTTTATAATCTGCCGTGGCTGGTTTTTTATCCCGAGATGGCGATTAAGGTGACACGGGTCGTGCCAGGTAACCTTCTTGCCCCTGGCTTCGGCTGAAGCCTGGTAAGCTGAGGCCGGCAGCTTTAATACATCAACCAAGAACTCAGTAATATCCTTCATCTTGTCAGCAAATTTGGTGTAAGCCTCCTTCCGCTCCGGGGTATCGGCGAGAAACTTAATGTAGTCCTTTAAGGCAGAGGTGCAGGTGGCGCAGTCACAAATCACATAATCCAAATCAGCAAATGCGTTTACATTGGTATCAGCCAGCTTTCTGCCGGTGTCAAAATCACCAGCTCCCAGGTAAACCGGCGCCCCGCAGCATCCCTGCTCCTTGGGCACTACCACCTCCACTCCGTTCTTGGTCAGGAAATTAATTATATGCTTACCCAAATCAGGGAAAACAAAGTCGGTCATGCAGCCGATAAAATAGCCCACCCTCATCCTGGTATCAACACCAGCCGGGGGTTTATTTACCACCGGAACTTGCTGCCTTAAGAACCTGGGGGCAATTGATGGTATTTGCCTACCCTTACCCAGGGCTGATAAGAAGAGGGACAGGTGCCTGATTGTGCCCTCGGTCTTAGGCATGAAAATCCCCTGGAACCAGGAGGCAAACCTGACGGCATTACCAAACAGTGTCCTATGTGGTATCAGCCATCGGTAAATAATATTATAGGGGAAGCTTACTCCTTTAGCCTTGACCTTATCGGCTCTGGCGGCGACGATAACCGGTGGAATCTGTGCCTTTGACGGGCAGTTTTCGGTGCAGGCCATACACAGCGTGCATTTGTTAAGTCGGTCAGCAAATTCCTTAGTATAGTCCAGCTCACCGGCTATTAGTGCCCTTATCATCATATTCTTGCCCCGGGCAACAGAGGACTCTATCATTTCCTCTTGATATACCGGGCACCAGAAGGTGCAAAAGCCGCACTTCATACACTGCTCAAGGTCACCCTCAAATCTCTTTATTTGCTCAAATTTGGTTTTAGCTGTCATCTCATGCCCCTTCTTCTTCCCAAATCTTTCCCGGGTTAAGGATGTGGTTGGGGTCTAATATTGCCTTTATTTTCTTCATCAGGTCAATGGCTACCGGGTCCATAGCTTTCTTTAAGAAGCGCTGCTTCTCCAGACCAATGCCATGCTCCCCAGAAAGGACTCCGCCTAACTCCATAGCCGCTTCAAATATTTTACCCATTGTCTCTTGAGCCCGGGCAAACTCTTCCTTGTTCCTTATATCAGTAAATATAGATGGATGGAGGTTTCCATCACCGGCGTGACCAATGAATTCGATGAAGAAGCCGGATTCCTTAGATATCTCGCCCAGCCTCTTGATAAACTCAGCCAGCTTATCCCTCGGCACAGCTACATCCTCAGCCATAACGGTGTGAGCGGCACCAAAGACGGCGGCAAAGCCAGCACTTCTAGCCTTCCAGAACATAGCTGCCTCAGCGTCATCCTTAGCCAACCTGGCTACTCTGGCTCCACTCTTGTTGAGGGTGTCAAGAATCAGCTTGGCATCGGCTTCTACTGCTGCTGGGGAGCCGTCAGTCTGCAATAAGAGTAGAAATTGCGCATCCATGGGCAGACCCATAGGTGTCATCTCCTCAACACGCCTGATAACAAAGTTATCAACAAATTCAATCTTGGCGGGTAACACGCCACTGGCCAGAATATTAGACACTGCCTGCCCGGTCACTTCCGCATCATCAAAAACAGCCATCATAGTTTTTTGTGCCCGGGGCATAGGTAGTAGCCTTACCGTTATTTTGGTTATTACCCCCAGTGTTCCCTCAGAGCCGGTGAACAGCATTATTAGCTCATAGCCTGTCCGATTCTTTACGGTGACACCACCAAGCTTCATAATGTAGCCGTTGGCCAAAACTACCTCCAGCCCAATAACATATTGCTTGGTTACCCCATACTTTACGCAATAGGGACCACCAGCATTCTCGGCAACAGTACCTCCCATGGTGCAACCCAAGAAGCTCTGGGGGTCAGGAGGATAAAATAAGCCTTCCTTGGCTAAGGCTATATTGAAATTCTGGAGGACAACACCAGGCTCAACAGTAGCCGTTAGATTGGTCTTATTTATGTCCAGGATTTTATTCATTCTGGTGGTGCATAGCACAATCCCACCCTTTATCGGTACTGAACCACCACTAATATTGGTGCCAGCACCCCGTGGCGTAACTGGAATCTTGTTTTCATTAGCCAGCTTTAGAATCTCAGATACCTGTTGGCTGGTTATTGGCAGCACAACTACATCGGGCAGGTGAGCCCAGGTAGTTGTGCCATCATAGGAATAAGCATTAAGGTCCTCTTTGGAAGTTAAAACTGCCTCCTTCCCCACGATTTTCTTCAGTTTTGATATAAGCCCCGCTTCAAGCATGTTACACCTCCTAAGTATTTTCAGGCTTTAACTCAACAGCCTTTTCCTTGGCTATCAAGGCAGCCCCCAGTGCCGCCACAATTTGTGGCTCTTCTGGAATTGACAGACTAAGACCTAATCCCTCCTCTATACTCCTGACCAGTCCAATATCCTTTGCCCCACCACCGATTAGGGCACAATTCGGCTCAAGTCCTACCCGCTCCACTAAATTTTGTATTTTTGCTGCCATAGCCCGGTGAACCCCGGCCAGAATATCCTCCTTTAGCGCCCCTTCGGCAATCCGGGATACTGCCTCGGTTTCAGCAAATACGGCACAACCAGTAGTGAAATCAAGCTTTCTTTTTGATTTAAGGGATAGCTCCCCAATTTCTTCTAGGTCAATCTGTAGTACCCGCGCCATTACCTGTAAGAACCTACCACTTCCGGCAGCACACTTTTCACTTTGGACAAAGGCTATAGCCCTTCCTCTGTCATCTACTTTAAACACCTTGCTGAACTGCCCACCAATATCAATAACTGTTCTAATTGTGGGAAATATATGGACTATCCCCCTACCCTGGCAGGATATGTCTGAAACCACCTGGTTATGACCAGGAACACTGGTTGCCCCATAACCGGTAGCTACTATATAAGCAATGTTTTTAAAAGACAGCGTTGCTTTGGTTAGAGCTTGCCTCACTACCTCATCAGCAGCCAGTTTATAATTTCCTCCTGATGGAGTTATATGATATGATACAACCTCACTTCTTGCAATTACTGCCTTAGAGAAAACAGAACCTATATCAACTCCGGCAACATAGACCATTAGTGTGACTTTCTAATTTATGTGAAAAATGTAGCCTCTTGTAAACGGCGGTCGGCTCTGACTATAGGTGCTCCACTTTCAATTGCTTGCTGGGTGATGTCTTTACCCAGCAGAGCGGCACCAATAGCTCCAGTAAGTAGAGGCTCAGGTGGTATGAGCACTGTATAGCCCAATTTAGCCTCTAGAGCCTTGACCAGGCCTATATTTTTAGCCCCGCCGCCGGTAACAGCTACCTCCCGCTCTATCTTTAGCCGACTCACTAATCCGTAGACCCTGGCGGCAATTGCCTCGTGGAGACCAAGTATAATGTCTGCCAGCGATACACCATCGGAGAGCTTAGACACCACCTCCTGCTCGGCGAACACAGTGCAGATGCTGCTTATCGGCACCGCTTTTTTGGCAGCCAGTGACAGCTTACCCATCTCGTCCAGCTTCACACCAAGCCCTTCGGCAATTACTTCAAGAAATCTTCCCGTCCCAGCAGCACATTTATCATTCATAACAAAGTCTATTACCTTACCATTTCTTAGCTTAATCCCCTTACAGTCCTGACCGCCAATATCTATAACTGTCCTGGCTGTAGGCAGCAGACTACCCACTCCCCTGGCATGACAGGATATTTCGGTTATTTGCTTATCGGCAAAGGGGACACTAATTCTGCCATAGCCTGTAGCTATCACATAGGTTATATCATCAAAAGATAGATTTGCCCTGCCTAGGGCTTCTTCCATCACCTGATTGGCTAGTTTTCTATGTTCCGGACCAGTGGGGCCTATTACCGAGGCAACTATTGCCTCATTCATTATCACCACCTTGGTCATTGTGGAACCTATATCAACGCCGGCAAAATACACTGAGAAATTTATCCCCTCTTGCTCTTGACTGACTCCAGGGTTTCAATAAAGGCATCTATCCTGGCCCGGGTATCTGCCTCAGAATAGGAACTAATATCGACAATGTCGCTTTCTAGGATTAGTGAGGGTATATCCCGATACACTTTCTTCAGCAAGTTCAATTGCCAAATTAAGCCGGGATGCCAGGTGCGGCAGGAAAAT
>SDBU01004526.1_pt1 | contig 17038 bp, 12 predicted proteins | sample 2277071 | NCBI WGS metagenome assembly SDBU01 (sample SAMN10397929, study PRJNA504765) | marine sediment metagenome | isolation source: marine sediment core GS08_GC12, 126 cmbsf | place: Arctic Ocean: Gakkel Ridge, Loki's castle | collected 2008 | reverse complement strand
AAATATCAAAAATAAGAATATATTTAAAAGAATTGGTGCATTCAGAGAAATAATAATTTTTGGACTAGTAGTCCTCTTATTCGTAGTTTTTTTCTTTACTACCAAAGGTATTATTTTTGGTCCAGATGCTTTAAGGATAATATTTGTTGCTGTTTCTGAATTAGGTATAGTTACTATTGGTATAACGATGCTAATTATCTGTGGAGAATTTGACCTGTCTGTTGGTTCAATATCAGCTATGGGCGCTCTATTAGCAGCTAAGTTATATGGCCTTGGTTTAAATCCATTTCTGGCATTAGTTATTGCTCTAATTGCTGGTGCAGTTTTAGGATGGTTTAATGGTTTTATCACAGTTAAATTTCAAATTCCGTCATTCATCGTAACATTGGCAACAATGATGGGTTATAGGGGGTTAATATATGTTATTACTGAGGGAACACCTATAGGTTTTAAGGTATTTGAAACACACCCTGCTTTTTACAAATTCATTGTAGGAGAGCTTGGAATAATCCCTGTCCCCCTTATCTGGCTTATAGTTGCTACCATAATTTTTGTATTAATTCTCAATTATCGCAGGTTTGGCAATCATGTCTTTGCCGTAGGTGGTAATACGGAAACGGCAAGAGCGATGGGAGTAAATACTGGTAAGATAAAAATAATCTGCTTTATGACCTTAGGAATGCTTTCTGCTTTAGCAGGGATCATGCGAGTTGCCCGAGTCAGGAGTTTCCATTCTCTCCAAGGAGAGAATATAGCATTATTGGCTATTGCTGCTGCAGTAATAGGAGGAACTCTCTTAAAAGGCGGCGTGGGAACAGTATTAGGGGCTGTATCAGGAACTATAGTTATCGTAATTATAGAATATGGTCTTATTATGTCTGGGGTAGGTGCATATATTTACAACCTTGTTTTAGGAGCTGTGATTATTGTAGTTGTAATCTTAAATAATGTCATTGAGCAAAGGAGAAAATGATGGAAAAACCACTTTTATTGAAGGCAACTGATATTCATAAATGGTATGGAAAAATTCATGCAGTAAGAGGTGTAAGTTTTACAATCAATAGAGGTGAGATTTTAGGGCTGATAGGTGATAATGGTGCCGGTAAATCATCACTATTAAAAGTTCTGTCAGGATTCCATTGTCAAGACAAAGGTGAAATCTTTATAGAAGGAGAAAAAGTGAATATAAATTCTCCTGCTGATGCTAGAAAACAAGGGATTGAAACAGTTTATCAAGAACGAGCATTAGTAGGCTCTATGAGCTTGGCGAGAAACTTTTATATGGGAAGAGAACCTGTAGGGCGTACTGGATTCCTAAATAAAAGAAAAATGGCTGAATGTATAGATGTATTGAAAGAAATAGGACTAAAAGTTGATTCACCCGACTATCTTGTCAGCAACCTTTCAGGAGGTCAAAGACAGGGTGTAGCAATTGGAAGGGCTATGTATTTTAAAGCTAAATTAGTTCTTCTAGATGAACCTACAACAGCTTTATCGGTTAAGGAAGTAAATAGGGTCTTAGATTTAGTGACGGAATTCAAGGAGACAAATATTTCAGTGATTTTTATTACACACAACCTTCAACATGTATATGATATAGCAGATAGATTCTTGATTTTGGAGAATGGAAAAAAAGTAAAAGACGTCGAGAAAGAAAATACATCATTAGTAGAACTTGAAAAAGCTGTAATTGGTGATATAAATGTCTAATTATATGCTTGGTGTTGATATAGGTACCGGCAGTTGCAAGGTTACAGTTCTTAGTCATACTGGGGATGTTATTGCTAGCACTTCTGAAAGGTATAAGACTTACTATCCTGAAGTAGGATGGGCTGAACAAAATCCGCAAGATTGGTACGAAGCTTTTAAGTGTGCAATAAAGCATATTCTATCAAAAAAAAATCTTCAAAAAAAAGATATAATCTCAATCGGTATAGATGGGATGCTAAACAGTCCAGTTTTTCTTGATAATAAAGGTAAAGTACTCAGATCAACAATTATCTGGATGGATCAAAGAAGCACTACACAAGTTAAGTGGTTAAAGGAAAAGCTAGAAAATAATAAAGTGCTAAATGGTCCGATTACTGCAACAGCATTACTTAGTAAAATTCTTTGGGTGAAGGAAAATCAACCTGATATTTGGAAAAGAATTTGGAAGATACTTTTACCTAAGGATTTTGTCAGGTTTAAACTTGATAATTCATTTGTAACTGACTGGTCAGATGCATCAGCTACTGCATTATTTGATGTAAGAAAACTTAACTGGTCAGATGAAATCTGTGAATCTGCAGGTATAATGAAGAATAAACTTCCGGAAGTTGTTCCATCAGCTGAAGTTGTTGGCCGATTGTCAAAGAAAGCAGCAATAGAGACAGGACTCCAAGAAGGAATACCGATAATTGCCGGTTGCTCGGATGCAGCAGCTGATAATCTTACAGCTGGAGCAATATATCCAAACCAGTGCTTAATTCGGCTTGGCACTTGTGGCGCTTTGTTCATGATAATAGATAAATTACCTTCAAGCCAATCAAAGAGATACTATAATATAGTTCACTGTATGCCTGATCGATGGATGATACATTTAGCTACACCTGCCGGTCTCGCACTAGAGTGGTTCCAGCAGACTTTTTTCAAAGAGGGTCCTGCTATTACAAATAAAATCTTTGATGAACAAGCTGAAAAAATCCCTGCAGGGTCGCAAGGATTAATTTTTCATCCTTATATATCAGGGGAACATACGCCACGTCAAGAGTCTGAGTTGAGAGGAGATTTTGTTGGTATAAATCACGAGCACACAAGAGAGCATTTTAATAGAGCTGTCCTGGAGGGCATTGCATTTTCAATTAAGGAATGTTTTAAAACATATGAAGAAATAAATCCTGAAATCAAATCCATTAAAGCAGTTGGAGGAGGCATGAAGAGCACTCTCTGGAGAGAGATCCTAACAAATATTTTAGGTCTGGAAGTAGAAATCTCTGCTTTTGAGGACCCATCATTTGGAGCTGGATTATTGGGAGGAATCGGAATAGGACTCTTTAATGATTTTGAAGATGCAATTAAAAAATGTGTCAGGATAAAAGATAAAATAATACCTGATAAAAACATCCAAAATAAATATACAGAAATTTTTAATTTATATACTAAAGTACTTGATAAGCATCAGGACCTACCTTGGGTGTAGGTTCATAAATTATTTTATTTCAAAGGGGAAAAATGAATAGCCGGGAAAGAGTACTAGCGACACTGCAACATAATGAGCCTGACAGAATACCTTTTGATATAGGGGGAGCCCCAAACACAGGCATACATATAATCGCTTATCGTAACTTATTAAAGCATTTGGGATATGATAGAGAAGCAAAGCTGGGGGATGCCGTCTTCCAAACAGCATTAATAGATGAGGACATTTTACAATATCTAAAAGTTGATTTGAGGGGATTGGATTTTTCTGTGTTAGGTTCAGAAAAAATAGCAAAAGAGCTAAAAGAAGAAGGTAAATATTTCTCTTTTATAGGCGATTGGGGTATTAAATGGGTGATGCCAAAGTTAAATGGGCTGTATTATGATGTTGGGAAGCGACCTCTGTCTGGAAGAATAGATCCTAAAGAAGTGGATACATTAAGTGTACCGGATATGCCCAGTCAGGAAGAAATTGATTCTTTCAAAAGAAAAGCAAAAATTTACCGGGAAAGAGGGTTTGCAGTGGTATTAGCAGATGCTGATGGAGGTATACTTGAACATGCTTTTGGGGTCAGAGGGCATGAAGATTTTATGATCGACATGGTTTCCGAACCGAGTTTAGCTGAAAGATTATTGGATAAAATTTTAAAATATAAATTGAAATATTGGAAACTCATGCTTGAAGAACTGGGTGATCTAGTAGACATAGTATCAGTGGGTGACGATATGGCTACACAAAAAAGCCTGATAATAAGCCCAAAGCTATACAGAAGCATGCTTAAACCTCTTCACCTTGAATTATGTGGTTTCATTCGCGAGAATGCAAAAACACCCATTTTTATAAATTTCCATTCTTGTGGAGCGGTGAAAGAACTTATCCCTGACTTAATCGAGATAGGAATTAACTCATTACACCCGGTACAAGTAAGTGCAGCTGGAATGGAAACAAAGGAATTGAAAAAGAAGTTTGGCAAGGAGCTGACATTTTGGGGTGGTGTTGACACCCAACATATATTGTCCCGCAGTACTCCAGAAGAAGTAAGAGATGAAGTAAAGAGGAGGATTGATGATTTAGCATCAGGAGGCGGCTTCATCTTTTCTGCTGTACATAATATCCAGGCGGATGTACCACCTAAGAATATTATAGCTATGCTGGAAGCGTTTAATGAATATTCAAAGTATATATAAATATAAGCTCGGAGATACATGCATACGGCTTTTAATAATTTAACATTATGAATAAGAGGAAATGATATGCTACTTGATAAATTTAAACTTGACAAGAAGTTATGTATAGTAACTGGAGCAGCACAGGGTCTTGGCCTTGTTTTTAGTGAAGCTCTTGCAGAAGCAGTAGCAAACTCGATGATTGTGACAGATAAACAAGTTTCAAAACTGCAGGAAGTCGCTGAAGCCATTTCCACAAAAACAGGAAGAGAAGTACTGCCTTTAAAGGTAGATGTAACATCTGAAGATGATGTCAAAAATATGGTAGGCGCAGCAGAAAGTCATTTTGGTCGAATTGATGTGATTATCAACAATGCTGGAATAGTCATCAGTAAGCCTACTATTGATTTAAGCCTTGAAGAGTGGGAAAGAGTGCTGAAGGTAAACCTTACTGGTACCTTCTTATGTTCGAAAGTAGTAGGAAAGCAAATGATAGAAAAGGGTGTAAAAGGAAATATTATTAATATATCTTCTGCTTATGGTGAAGTAGTCGACCTTGTGCCAAACAGCCCATACTACTCAAGCAAAGCTGCAGTAATCCATCTCACAAAGGCACTTGCGTGTGAGTGGGGGCATCTAGGAATTCGGGTAAATGCTTTATGCCCAGGTAGATTTCCAACTCAAATGGGAGAATCCCTGCACAAAAATGAAAAGTGGGTAAAGCATATGTGCAGCAAGATTCCACTCGGAAGGCTGGGAAAATTTGATGATCTGAAACCTATAATTGTTTTTATGGCATCTGATGCTTCTGAATACATCTCTGGTCATATATTTGAAGCCCTTGGTGGTCCTGTAGAAATGGCAGGACCTGTGGGAACTGGTGTTAAATATTTGCAAGATTTATGTGGTGAAGAGTACCTTAAACCATTTAGATTTATTAAGTAAAATGTAAAGGAAGTGATTTGATTGAGTTTGTATATCAAGGGTGGAAAAGTATTTTTACCTGGTAAAAAAGCATCATATAAAACTCTATTAATTGAAGATAAGATTATTTGCGACATTATTCCAGATAATTATAAACTGGGCCATAAGGATAAAGTAATAGATGCGACTGGCAAGATGGTTCTACCGGGTTTTATCGATCTACATACTCATGGAGCTTTTGGCCAGGATGCCGTGAATGCTACTATGGGTGCCATCCATACATTGGGAAGGTTTTTTGCTGCCCATGGAGTAACTTCCTATTTGCCAACATTAGGGACTTTTACACCAGAGTTAATGATGAAAGCTATAAATAATCTGATAACTTGTCCGCAACCTGTAGATGGTGCCAGGCATCTAGGGATTCATGTCGAAGGTCCATACCTGAACATTGAGTATAGAGGGGCACAGCAAAAAGATTTAATCAGAAAACCTGATACAGTTGAATTTAAAAAATGGCTGAATACAGGAATAGTAAAATTGGTTACAATTGCACCGGAGATTGAAAATGCTCTTGAGCTTATTGATTTAGGAGTAGAAAAAAATGTAGAATTTGCAATAGGCCATAGCGGAGCAAGTTATGAACAAGTAGTGGAGGCTGCTGGTCATGGCCTTAAACAGGCTACTCACTTGTATAATGGTATGTTAGGTATCCATCATAGAAATCCCGGAACCGTTGGAGCAATTTTAACAGATGATCGAATCTTTGCTCAGATTATTGCTGATGGAATCCATGTGCATCCAGCAATAGTCAATCTAACTGTTAAGGCGAAGGGCATATCTAGAATCATTCTGATTTCAGATAGTATTTGTGGTGCCGGATTGGATGATGGGGTATACGATTATTATGGGCAAAGATTTAAAGTCACTGATGGAATTGCCAGAACCCCAGATGGAGGATTATCTGGAAGTACACTAACAATTGATCAGGCTTTAAAAAATATGATCAAATTTACTGGCATGTCTCTGGATGAAGTGCTCCCGATGGTAACATCTGTGCCGGCAGAGGCAATGGGGTGGGGTGAGAGGCGCGGAGTATTGAAACCTGGAGCGGATGCTGATGTTATCATAATCAATGATGATTTAATCGTTGAAAAGACATTTGTTATTGGTAAAGAAGTATTTACAAAATAATATGAGAAAGGAGATTGTATTATGTCTAGTTTTACAAAAGTGTATATAGGAAAAATTATCGATCTTTTGGATCGAATCTCTTCAGAAGAGGAAAGTAATTTTAATGCTGCTGCAAAAATATTGGCGGATGCGATTGAAGGGGATGGGCGAATTTTTGCTTATGGCTGCACCCATTCGGCGACTACAATGCAAGATATCTATAAACGTGCAGGAGGGCTTGCAGTAATTAATGCAATTTTTATCCCTGGGTTGGAAGCCTTACATGCACGTCCTTTTGGATTTGACAGCAAGTTAGAGAGGTTGCAGGGCTATGCAGAAATCGCTCTGGATTGCGCTCCAATCAGAAAAGGTGATGTGTTAATTGTCGTATCTGTTTCAGGAAGGAATGCCATTGCTATTGAATTTGCAAAGATTGCTAAAGAACGCATGATTAAAGTGATTGCTGTTACCGGGTTGGAATATAGTAAATCCGTGAAGTCCAGACACCCTGATGGTAAGAATATGTATGAATATGCAGATGTTGTACTTGATAATAAGGCAATTGCTGGAGATGCTATCATGGATGCAAAGGGCATGAAACAAAAGTTTTGTCCAGCATCTGGGATAACTAGCACTGTAGTATTACAATGTATGGTTGCTGCAACTGTAGAAGAACTACTTGCACGAGGAATAACACCACCAGTATTTATGGCGGCAAATGTAGATGGTGGTGAAGAATTTAATGAAAAGATAGTATCAGAAAACAAAAATAGGATTTTTTATTTGAAAGATTGACATTAAATAAATAGTAATAATCTTGAGAAGAAAGGTTGGAAAAACCCTATAAACGGTTAGAAGGTTTAAGTAATGAACTCTAAAAATACAGACAAATCAAAGCCTTCAAAGTTAATAACGGTTACCGGAGAGATTTCCTGTGATGATGTTGATATCATCTCTCCCCATGAGCATGTACTTATCGATATAAGGAATCAATTTACAGGATTTGAAGAAATCACACTGAGGAAACAGTCGGAGCAAAAAGTTACAATTGAAAAACTTGGGGCACTGTCCAGGAATCCATATGCCTTAAGAGATAATCTTGTCATGGATGACGAAGAGCTTGCAGAGCAGGAATTAATGAATTTTAAGAAAGCAGGAGGTGATGCTGTAGCTGATGCCACTAATATCGGTATAGGAAGAGATCCTCTTGCCCTTAAGAGAATTTCAAGGGGTACAGGAATTGCAATTATTGCAGGATGCGGATATTACACTGGGGACACGCATTCAAAAAGACTCCAGAAAATTTCTGTAGAAAAGATTGTAGAAGAGATGATAAAAGAAATAAAAGTAGGGATTGATGATACTGATATCAGGGCAGGTTTAATTGGTGAAATAGGTACCAGTGAACCTATAGGAGAAACAGAAAAAAAAGTCCTAATCGCATCTGCTATTGTCCAGAAAGAAACAGGTTTAGGTGCTTTAGTCCATACATATCCATGGGGACATAGAGCAGCGGAGATATTAAAAATATTCCGGGAAAATAAAGCTGATGTAACAAAAGTATGTATTTGCCATGTAGATGTTGAAATAGATTATGATTATTGCAGATCTATAATGGAAGCTGGAGCATTTATTGAATTTGATGATTTCGGAAAAGAATTTTTTATAGATAAAAAAAGTAGGGGATTTGCTGGAGGTGTTTTTGCCAGGGATATTGAAAGGGTAAGGGCAATAAAAAGATTTATTGATGATGGTTTCATAAATAATATCCTTGCTTCTTGTGATATTTGCTTAAAAACATTACTGCACAGATATGGCGGCTGGGGATATGATCATGTATTGAGTAATATTATAGCAATGATGTCTGAAGAGGGCATAGAGAAAAAAGATATAAATACCATAATCAAGGTAAATCCTAAAAGATTTTTAAGTGTGTAATATCGTTAAATTTGAAAATACAAAAGAACAGCTAGAAATATTGATGATAAATGATATCTTTTGATAGATTGGTTTGGTTAGCTTTGAAAAATTGTTGTATAAAAGTTTAACCTAGCCCAACTTCTTCAGATAAAGAAATTTCTTATAATGTAGTAAAAAGGGATTTTAAGGTGATTAAGATGAAAGATGAAGGGCTTTTTAAAAAAATTAATTCAATCGTTTGTGATTATGAAAAAGAGATTATAAGTCTGGCTAAAGATCTTGTAAAAATACCGTCTGAAAATATTGCGCCTGATGGTTTTGAGAAAAAAGCTCAAGAATTTCTATATGATAAGTTGAAAGATACAAAATATCTAGATCTGGATATATTTACACCATTAGAAGTTAAAGGAACAACAGATCATCCTGCTTATTTTAAAGGAAGAAATTATAAAGATAGGCCAAATTTGGTTGGGAAGATAAAAGGTAAGAGTGATGGTAAATCAATAATTTTTTCAAGCCACATGGATACAGTTACCAGAAACCCTCTCAAATGGAAAGAAGATGATCCATTTAGTGGAAAAATAGAGGATGGAAATCTTTATGGCAGAGGTGCACTAGATATGAAGGGGCAAATAGCTTCAACTTTTATACTTCTTAAAATTATATCAGACTTAAATATTGAACTTGATGGCAGTTTAATTGTGGAAAGTGTGGTTGATGAAGAAAATGCTGGTTCAAATGGTACCCTTGCAAGCAGGTTGAGAGGATATAATGCAGATATTGCAATAGTCCCTGAACCATCGATGCTTAGCATTTGTCCAGCATGCAAGGGTGGAAAGGTTTACAAAGTTGTAACAGAAGGTAAGGCAGGGACAGGCTATGGTGGTGAAGAGTTAATAAATCCGGCATATGGGCTTGGTGCCTTAATGAGATCTATAAGTGATTATTATGATTATATAAACAATAATGCAAATCCCACCGGGTTTTACTATAAGGGCAAAAAAAAGCCAAGGGAAGTTATTCTTGATAAGGTACAAATAGGGGACCTTAGCCCAGGGGGAAATATTACTATTCCTGACAGAGCTTGGTTTTCTATCTTCATCCAAAGTTTGCCTGGTTTTTCTGAAGAGGATTTAGACAAAGAATTCAGTGATTTTATCTTAAATGTTGCTAAAAATGATAAAAAGAATTTTGTAAATATTCCAGAAATTAAAGGAATTACCAGATATTTATGGCCGTTTGAAACAAACCCAGATCACCCAAGTATTCCTTTAATAAAAGAAAGTTTTGAATGTTTCAGTGGTCAATCTCCAAAAGTAGAAGGTGCTAAGTTTGCTTGTGATGGATTTATTTTCAATAAATATTTTAAGATACCTACAATTATTTTTGGTCCAAGAGGAGGCAATGCGCATGCACAAGATGAGTTTGTCAAAGTTGATGATTTAATATTATTAACCAAAGTTTTTCTTTATCTAATATTGAAATGGTGTGGAGGGAAAATAAATTAATTCATTTAATTTTTAATATCTTATTATACGAGGAGGATGTCATGAGTAATCATTTAAAAATTGAAGAAGCAATATGTTCTCATCCAGTAGCGAAGTTCCCATATTATCATGTAAAAATCAGAATAAGAAACGAAAGTTCTTCGGATTATTTTATTGATAAACTAAAAATAAATAATAAGGGAACTAGGGATTTTCTCATTTTTAATGCAGAAAGTTTTGTTTATGATCCTCGTGTTGATGCTAATTCGGTATCCTGGATTATTGCTAGGGGTGACTGGATTATCAATGATGGATTTGCTGTCAATATGGAGCTGATCTCAGAGGGTGGCAAAGAGAAAGAGACCCTTGATTACGATGGAAGAACGCCTGGCTATGGTGGATATTGGAATAAAGATTGGAAATATTATTTTTCAGTTATATTAACAGAAAGAGATGGGATTGAAAGAAATAATGAACCTATACACATCTCTGCATCAGTTTATGATGATAGGATTAATGATCCCGTGAAGGAAATAAGGGTGGTATCAGTTGATACAGTAAGTGGAAAACAGGAAGAGATTCCCAGCCAGGTAAATTCAGTATCAGAACCGTATAAAGAGGTCAGTGATGATACAATACAGCATTCAATAACTTTTGATGTTGGATTTTATGCAGATGTTTCGGCTAAATCAGGAGCAGTTTATCTTGTATTCTATGGAAATGATAAATCAGATAAACCAAAATACCAATCCGATATGATAGTCAGAGGTAAAGGTGTAGGAATAGATATTGAGAACCTTTATTATTCTATGAAAATGCACCCCCAAAGCGGCTCTATCCATGAAATTGATATAAAAATGGGTAAAAATAAAAGATTAGAGCATAATATAGAGACAAATGGAGCAATACATTGGAATCCCGGAATTTATTCACCCCCAAGAGCCTGGACTCATACTTCTGATTGGGAGTCACCTGAAAAATATTACCAGACTAATGGCCCTATTTTTACTGTTACCCAAAGGTATGACCAACTTCCATTATACCCGGAAACAATGGTTTCGCAGACTTATATTTATTATTCTAAATGTCCATTTGTAAGAGTAAATTCAATTATAGATATTAAAAAAGACATCAATGTACAAGCTTTAAGAAATGCGGAATTTGTATTTAACCATGATATTGCAAAAGAATTTGCGCTTAGAGATAAATTTGGTGAGGTAAAGAGTTTAAAGATTACAGATTTGCCCAGATTTGAAGAAATAGCACTAAGATATGCTGCTGATACTCCCTGGACAGCCTTTTTTAATTCAGATTATGGTATTGGATTTGCAGTAATAACATTGAATATAGCCAATATGAGAAGAGAAGGTGGATTGGTCAGATTAGAGCATTATGAACAGTATTTAAATTGGGGTCCATGGGTTTACAGTACAAGAGACTTGATATTCCCATATGGTTCCCAAAATCCACAAAGGATGACAATGCTTCCCAAGTCGAGTTCATTTTTTGAAGATATGATCTTTATGCCTTTCGTATTTAAAGATAATGATGATACTGCAAATAAATTTGAAATGGTTGAAAATGTTTATAATAGTTTCTCAAATCCTCTGAATATCCAGATTGAGTGTGATACTGATCACAGAGTTCCTGCTCAATTTGTACTAGGTGACCGGTTGGAAGGTGAGGTTAAGGAGACTGAAGAAAAACCATGGCCTATAAGTCTTAGCCGAGAATTTACCAGATTCAGGCAATCGCCAACATTTTTAAGTGAAATCCATCTAAAGAAAAAAGAAGGAAAATATTACTATATTTAAATTGTTAAAGGTGTATAAGGAAAGATAATTTATTTAGAGGTTTTAGAGCAATTATGACTAAAAAAGAATTAACGATTTGGTCTGAAACGCCAGGTAGATATATAGAGGTTATCAATGCTGCTATTAAAAGGTTCAAGAGGGAATTTAATTATAAAGGAAATATAATTGTTGATTCTTGTGATTGGGAAAACTATATAATTAATATTGAAAGAAAATTTACAGAAGAAAAGGGCCCCGATATTTTCAGTATAGAACCTGGCGGTCCATTAAATCACCTTGTTGGTAATGATTATGTAGAACCTCTAAACGATTATTTCAATGAAGAAATTGAAAAAGGTAAGTTTAGTCCATTGTCGATTTCTTCAGTAAAGGTTAATGAATTATTATACTCATTACCAATATCAATGAATAATATGCAGCTTTTTATTAATAAAAGAATTATTAATAGGTATAGAATAAAATACCCTGATGGCATTGACCAGTTAATAGAAATAGCAAAATTTTTAGAGAAAAAAAATATTACTTATATTGCTACTGGATTTATTGACAAGTGGGCAGCAATAGACACCTTTGTTGTGTTAGCTCAACAATTAGGGAAAAAAAAGAATAAAAATCTGTTAAGAGATGCTGAGAAAGAATTGATTTCCTGTACAAGTGGAGAATTTATTATTGTATTAGAAAATATCAAGATAATGGCCAGTGCAAATATTTTTCCTGCAGGTGTTACTAAAATAAACTTCCACAAAGATGCTTTTAAGATGTGGTGTGAAGACAAAGCTTTGTTTTTATGGCCAGGTAGTAATGCAATAACTGCATCAATACCACAGGACAATGTCTTTGATGCTGTATGGTTTCCTAAAATTAGCGGAGGAGAAAAGGTTTTAACAGGGGGTGTTGCTCTATCTTGGTCAGTTTATTCAAAGTCTATTTTTTTAGAAGAAAGTATAGAAATTTTGAAAGAAATGATAAGTGAGAAAACAAGAAATGATCTACAAATTAAAGGTATAGCTCATTCTGGATTAAACAATAAGGAAGTCATTGGTGAATCTGAAATAAATTCACAGCAAAATCTTACATTAGACAGGAGGATATATGATCCAAAAATGTATAATGCAATAGGTGAAGCAGTTTGTGAAGTAATATCGGGAAACAAAACGGCTTACGAAGCTTTAAAAAAGATTGCATAAGTTTAATTATAATCTCTGAAAGGATGGAAGAATGACAAAAATAAGCAAAGTAGAGTTTAATGACAGAATAGAAAAAGTCAAAGAGAAGATGGATGAGAACAATATTGATTTATTATTAGTGTATGGCGACGAATATCGATGTGAAAACTTAAGATATGTATCAAATTACTGGCCACTTTTTGAAAGAGGTATGCTTGCTATTGGTAAAAAAAGTGATCCCATATTATTAGTTTCCCCTGAATGTGAGCACCTGGCAAGAGAAATGTCAGCTTGGGATGATATAAGATTGATTAGAGAAGTTGGAATGTCTTATGTTCCAGAAGAGGTTGGTTTTATCAATATAGAATTTACTACTATTCCTGAGGTGGCAGACGTGGTAATGGACAATAAGAAAGTTAATAAGTTTTCCATTTGTGGAGTAGATGCTATGTCTGTAATACTACATGATCAAATATTATCTTGTTTTAATGATTCTGAATTTATGAATGGAGATAATTTATTATATGATTTAAGGATTATTAAGAGTCCTAATGAAATTGAGGTATTAAAAAAAGCCTGGGAAATTTGCGATATAGGTTATAAAGCTATCCTTGATGCTGATATAGTAGGTCTTACTGAAATACAAGCTGCTGCAATTGGTGAAAAAGCTGCCAGAGATGCTGGTTCAGAACATATAGTGTTTTCAATCTTTGCTTCAGGTGAAAGAACAAATACTGTCATAGGAAGACCTACTGAAAAAAGAATAGTTAAAGGTGATATGATTATGTCAGCATTGGCTTTAAGATATGAAGGTTATATTGCATCAAATGAGTGGCCTTTCGTTGCAGGCAATAAGCCTTCTTCCAAACAAGGCGAGTTTATCTATCATTTGGTGAAGGCAGAAGATATAGGCATAGAAAGCATTAAAAAAGATTTAAAAGCCGCTGAAGTTGTAAAGAAAATAAGCAAATATTTTAAAGATAACAATTTAGAAAAACATGATCTATACCCCCCTATTCACGGTAATGGTTTAGCAGAAGCTGAATCACCTTACCCTGATGAGAATTCTGAGTATGAATTTATTCCAGGAATGGGTATAAATTTTGATGTCAGTCTTTTCGGGGTTCCCAATATCGGTTCTAATAGAGTGGAAGAAGGTTTTATTATATCTAGTGATGGATTAATCACATTATCAAAATTGATCCCAAATTTAAGAAAAGAATTACTAAAATAGGGTTAATTTTTTAAGACAATTTGATTTATATCATAGATTAAGTAATGAAAATCCTATAAAAAACGTTTAGTGATTCTTTAAGATAGTTCCGATTTGGAAGATTTGTTAAGAGTTACAACGTAAATCAAAAGATATTGAGTTAATTATTAAAAAGGAGTTTCAAAATGCTAGATAAAGATTTAATAAAAATTATTCAAAATAGAAGGTCAATTAGAAGGTTTAAAAGAAAAATTATTGATCCTAAAGATCTAAAAGATATTGTAAAAGCAGGAAGTTTTGCAGCTTCAGCTGGTAATAGGCAATTATGGCATTTTATAATCGTAAATAATGGTAAATTGGTTTCAGAAATTTTTAAGTGCCTTGAATGGTTAAGCGGTGCAGGTACTATAGACGCATCAAAATCCCCAAGTTCATATATAATTGTATTATTAAAAAATCCTAATAATAAATGGCCGATAATTTCTGATGGTGCTGCAGCAATACAAAATATGATGCTAATGAGTTATACAAAAGGTATTGGAAGTTGCTGGATAGGTTCAGTTAGAAAAAATAAAGTGCATGAATTATTAGATATTCCTAAACACCTAACTATTTTTTCCATTTTAGCATTAGGATATCCAGACGAGGATCCAATAGTAGAAGAAGTAGACCTGAAAGAACCAAAAGTTTATATAAATATTTCAGGAAAGATAATGGTACAAAAAAAAGTACAAAAATCTATAATATCAATAAATGAATTCAAGAGTAGCCTGCTTTAGATTAAAGGTTTTTAAACCTATTGCTGATAATTTCTACGAACTATGAAAGGTTTTTTACAAGATAGAAAAACTGCATACTTCTTAGTTTTGGTAGAAAAACGGAAGGAAAAGTTGTTGACGTTGTTAAGGGATAATATTATCAATATAGAAGGAGTGATATGCTAAGGTTTACAGACATTATGGACAAAGCCTTTTGTGAGGTATACAAGGAAGCTAAAGATAGAAAAGTAGATATTTAGACTGCTGCTGGGCTAATTGTGGTAGAAAGATTAGCTCATGTTATAAAGTTAAGAGGGATATATATTTAAGCATGATAAGACAAAAGGGAAAACTGATTAATTTATTTCAGAATCTCAAATTGAAACAATCAAAGCTAGTCAATTGATACCTAAAAAGAATCAAATCTTTAAATCTTTTATTGAGTATGGTTAGAAAAGTTTACAAAAAAGCTAAGGAGGATTAAATTGAATGGATACATAGATAAGTTAGCTTTTATAGATTTAACTACAAAAAAAGTAATTATAGAGGCTTTGGGCAACAGTATAGCTCGTAAATTTCTAGGAGGTTATGGAATTGGTTCAAAGATTCTTTATGAAAAGCAAAAATTAAAAGTAGATCCACTTGGAGAATATAATACTTTAGGAATACTTGCAGGTCCATTAACAGGGACGCCACTCCCTTTTGTTTCTAGATATACAGTAGTGTCTAAATCCCCCCTTACTGAAACCTGGGGTGATGCTAATAGCCGTGGTTTTTTTGGACCTTATTTGAAGTTTTCAGGATTTGATGGAATATTTATTAATGGTATCTCAGACAAACCAGTATATATATTATTAGAAAATGGGAAAGTGAGTATTTATGATGCTTTAAGCTTTTGGGGCAAGGACACTTATGAAACTGAAGACTTATTAAAAAGTAAGTATGGAAAAAAAGCTCAAATTGCTTGTATAGGACCTGCTGGAGAAAAACTTTCAAAAATATCTGCTATTATTACCAGTAAGGGTAAAGCTGCAGGTCGCTCAGGTATGGGAGCAGTTATGGGTTCCAAAAAACTTAAAGCTATAGTAGCTCTTGGAGGTAAAAAAGTTCCCATAGCAAATACTGATTTAGTGGAGGAGCTTAATAAGAAATACATAGAGCAATTTAAAAATGGAACTGGCTTTTCAGATTTTTATTCGTCAACTGGTACACCTGGATACACAGAAGCTGGGGCAGAATCCGGAGATTCTCCCATAAAGAACTGGTATGGCACCCCTGAAGATATTAAAGATTTCTCAGGATATAAATATGAAAAAATGGAAAAATATATTGTAAAAAAGGGGAGTTGCTATAAATGTCCTATGGCGGACTGGAAATATGTAATAATTAAAGATGGTCCATACAAAATGACTGAGAAAGCTCATATTCCAGAATATGAATCTGCCTCAGCATTTGGTAGTTTTTGTCTAAACACTAATCCTGAATCCATAATCAGATGTAATGACTTATGTAATAGATATGGTATAGATACTATATCAACTGGAGCTACAATAGCTTTTGCTATGAGCTGTTATCAAGATGGAATCATAAATATAAAAGATACTGATGGAATTAAACTTACTTGGGGAAACCATCAAGCAATAGTAGAAATGACTGAGAAAATAGCAAAAAGAGATGGTTTCGGAGATATACTTGCAGATGGAGTAAGGTTAGCTTCTGAAAAGATCGGGAAGGATTCAGAAAAATATGCAATCCATATTGGAGGACAGGAACTTCCTGCTCATGATCCAAGATTTGAGCCTTCTATGGCTAGTATCTACCTACATGACGCTACTCCTGGTCGTCATGGTCAAGCTTCTCAGTATAGTGTACCCCCTAAATTAGCAGAACTTATGCCAGAAGTTGATTTTAGTTATAGCTTTGGTAATAGAAGAGATATCTATACTGGTAGAGCGAAAGCTCAAAAAGTTTTATCTTCTTTAGCACATTGCGTGAATGCTATGGGTATGTGTCTCTGGGGATACCTTTCCACTGAGGTGACCTTTATGTCTGAATGTTATTCAGCAGTAACTGGTTTTGATGTAGATATGAAAGAGTTATTGATAACAGGCGAGAGAATTGGGACTATGAGACTTGCTTTTGGACTAAGGGAAGGTAAAAGTATAGTAGAAAGAAAAATTCCGGATATAGCTATAGGAAAACCACCACTTAAAAATGGTCCCACAAAGAACATATCTAT
>SDBU01004525.1_pt1 | contig 17039 bp, 16 predicted proteins | sample 2277071 | NCBI WGS metagenome assembly SDBU01 (sample SAMN10397929, study PRJNA504765) | marine sediment metagenome | isolation source: marine sediment core GS08_GC12, 126 cmbsf | place: Arctic Ocean: Gakkel Ridge, Loki's castle | collected 2008 | reverse complement strand
GAGGTATTACTTTTTCCCACCTTTACCCATTATAGATCATCAGCAAAGATAGAATCCTATCAAATTATTTTTCTCTCTCCCATTTTTTTCCCAAAAAATCTTTCCTCTCCGTTTTTTTACCAAAAATCTTCCATTGTAGTTCATTTCTTCCCTGAGTTCCCAAAATCACCGTCTACTTTCAATTTTTCAGACTTGATGCGGGGGGTTGACAGGAAGTTTTTTTCTGCTATGATTAGGTAAACGTTATACCTAAAGGTTTATCTGAATGAAAAGAGATACTGGCTCGAGGATTAGAAGGCCAACCATTAAGGATGTTGCTAAGAACGCGGGAGTCTCAATAGCCACAGTCTCCAAAGTGATTAACGAGATACCCGGTCATTACAGCCCCGGGACCAAAAAGCGGGTCGCTAAGGCTATAGAAAGTCTCAACTATCAGCCGAATCTCGTCGCCAGAAGTCTTAGAAGCAGCAAAACTCATACTGTTGACTTTGTGGTACCAGAACTTCAGCCCTTTTTTACTGAGATACTCAAAGGAGTCCAGTATGTGGCAAAAAAGAAGAGTTATTCTGTTGTTGTGTGCGATACAGGCTATGACCCCGGGCAAGAGGCAGCCCACGTTGATAGCCTCTTGAAAAGAAGAGTTGATGGAGGAATCTTCACTTCGGGAGTAATTCAAAGCGAACATATCCTAAGATTGAAAGAACAAGGAATCCCCATAGTATTGATTGAAAAGTTCATCAATGACCCGGACATCCCCGGGGTGCTCATTGATAATATCTCGGCGGCTAGAAAAGCAGTAAAACACCTTATCGAATTAGGCTACCGGGACATCGGTTTCATCTCAGCTCCGGTAGAGATGATACCCTTCAAGGATCGATTTGAAGGATATAGACGGGCCCTACATGAGAACATGATTCCCTATAACTCTTCAAATGTCCATATCAAAGACAATATCGGAAGGGAGAGTCTTGAGGATGGCTACCGATTGATGGAACGGATAATTCAGCAAGGAAATTATCCTCGAGCCTTCTTCATCGTCTCTGATACTTTGGCCATTGGTGCCATGAAAGCAATACGGGACTCTGGGTTGAGGGTGCCTGATGATATTGCTATCGTCGGCTTCGATGATATAGAAATGGCCTCTTTTTGTGAGCCGCCTCTCACCACCATGGCTCAACGCAAATACGAAATGGGTGTTAAGGGGATGGAATTACTGGTGAAGGCAATGAGTGGAGTAAAGCTGAGGAAGAAAGAAGTAAAACTGGAGGTTGAGTTGATTGTTAGAGAATCCTGTGGTGCAATTCAGACAGCTGCAAGAATATGATGGATACTATCTTGAAAGTGATTTGATAATGGACTAATCATATCGGTCTCTTTCATTATGGTAAAGAAAAGCAGGAATTTAATTTTTTGATACTTTTCCTTATTATGACCTGTTTTCACTGAAAAAGAACAAAGCACATTCTTGTTCGAATATGGAATGTGCAAAAAATTCAGGGGTAGCTTTTATGTTAGTTCTCAATTCCACGGAAAGAGTAATTCGAACGTTTCAAGGTAAACCATTGGATCGCCTCCCTATTTTTGACATAATCCATAATGTTGAATTCATGGAGCAGGTAACTCAAGAGAAGGTTACTACCTCAAATGCTGAAGATGTCGCATGTAAGACGGCCAGAAAAACCCTTGATTTAGTCCGACACTTTTGTATTCCTCAAGACCTTGAGAAAAAAACAGTTATTGATGAAGATGGCTTCAGCTATACAGTGGAATGGTGGACAAAAGAAATAAAGTATAGACCAATCAAATCGATGGAAGATGCTCGAGAGCTGATGAAAAAAGATATCGAGAGGATATATCATTGTATTGAGAAACAGAAATTTTGTCATCAGGCCAAAGAGCATCTAAATCTCCTGGGTGAGAAGTATGATTATCCAGAGGAAGTCAATCATTTGTTTGAGCGGATTTCACGGAAGCTGGATGGTACAATGATGGTGGCGCCAGAAACGGTCCCGGGCCTGTACACGGCAACAAATAGGTACGGTTTTGATTGGTTCACTTATATGTACTATGATTATCCCGACCTGACACTTCAGTATTACGACGCTCTTGTTGATCATGAATTATTCAAGATAGACACTTTTGCCCCGACAAATTTGTCTAAAATCGCATTTATTTCTGCGATGATGGCTTTTAATACTGGAATAATATGGCCTCCCGGATTCTTGAAGGAAGTCATTTATCCTCGAGTCAGAAAATGCATAGACCGCTGGAAAAAATATGGTTATTATGTGATTTTACACTGCGACGGGAATAAGTGGTCAATTATCGATGATTTAATCCGGTTCGGTGTAGACTCGATTAATCCATGCGAACCACTGGCAACCATGGAAGTGGAAAGATTCAGAGAAACATATCCTGATACGGTGATTGGCTCTATGATCGATTGTCAGAATCTACTAGCGTTCGGAACTGCTGAAGATGTAATAAGCGCCACCAAGAAGGCTATTAGGGATTCTGGGAGTGCCAAAACTTTGATTGGCTCTACTTCTGAAATTCATCCAGCAATCGCGATAAAAAATGCACTTGCGATGTATGAGACCGCGAGGACTTATGCGATCTGACAGGTAGTTTAAGTATTCGCTCTGGTATAATGTTATGGCTAAGTTTTCGTTCTTTCTCATAGATTTTATAGAAAAAGAGAAGTCACTTAGTAAATTTCTCTCAAAAGGAAAGAATCTTTCCTAAATGAGGGATAAAATTTGGGTAAAAAGTCTGTATGCCTTGAGGTAAGAAGGTGTCAAATTTCAAAAAAACAACATCCCTTCATAAAAGCATACAAAGACTTAACAAATGAAAAGAGGAAGGAAAGTCTTTCTATTCTCTTTGGATAGCATAAAGAAGGTAGAGGGGAATTTTGGGACTAAAAAGTTTTTCCCAGTATTTCTTTTTCCTTATCTCTCGATATTTTCTCAAGTTCACTGTAACCCGAATAATAAGACCAAAGGTCCTTTTAATAAAACTTGTAATATCAGCAAGATAGGATAATACAGCGGCTCTTTTAATTCCTCTCACTCTTGGACGCTCTAGGATACCCAGGTCATTTTCCTTCGAGGTGGAATTGCTTCTTTCCGATGATGTTTTATAGCTTTTGATCTTTTTGTAGATAGAGCTTGCTCTATGCCACCTTAAGATGAGGCGAGGGAAAGAGTTGACTCACATTTTGGTGGAAAAACCATGCTTATTTTTTTCGTGAGGACAGCTAGAAGGATAAGGATTATCGGGTGATTCTCTCTGGCATTCTTTCTCGCAAGAAAAAGAGCTTCTCTTGCTTTTGGGGTCGCAACCTTTCCACTTGGTGAGTCTTTGGCAGGGGGCGAAGGGAGTTCCATTTTTATCATAGCCCATTGAGTTGATTTAAGTTTTCATTCTGGCAAGAAAAGAGCTAAAAATAAGGCCGAAGGGAGGTGAAAAGCAGGTAGGTCGTTAACTTGGCAAAGGGAAAGCTTTGTAAAGAGAGAGGCATCGAAAAATGAGTTTTTTTCTTGGAAGCTTTCAGGAAAAAAAGAACCATGTCTTTTAAAAAATTAAAAGGAGAATAAGATGTTAAAAAAAGTTTTAACTGGACTTGTGGTAATAGTATTTGCGTTTGCGCTTGCGGAAGGATACAAAGTGGAGGCGGCAGCCGAGGAAAAAATACTTATCAGACTCGCTGACTTCCAAGGGGGACAGCTAAATTATACCACTGCATTCAATGAGATATTTGATCTATATAGCCAACGTCATCCAAATGTTGAATTCGACAGAATGGCTTTCGGATGGGATGAATATAACCAAGCTATAAAACCGATGCTGGCAAGTGGTGATATTCCTGACCTTGTTGGTCTCATGCAGGGAACTGATACAATTCTAGCAGTAGATGCGGGAATGATCATTCCTATTGGTAACATAATTGAGGCGGATGCAGAATGGCTTGCGCAACTCGGTGGAAAAGATTTTGTTGAGTTTACAGATCTATTTATAGATGGCAAGATCTATCAGGTTGGTATGGATGCAATTACCTGTGTGCTTCTTTATCATAAGAATATTTTTTCTGATCTGGGCCTGGAAGTTCCAATTACTATTGATGAATATAAAAAAGTTAATGAGGTACTTGTTGCAAATGGAAAATACCTTAGCCTACTGTATCAGCCGCAGGATATCCAAAAACAAACTTTCAACCTTTTAGTAAGTAGTCTAACCGGAAGCGTGGATATGGTATGGGACGCTGTTGATGGAAAGATATCATGGCAGAACTCAGTCTTCCTAGATTCACTTAAGGACCTTGAATATGTCATGAAGGAATCCGCTTTAGTAGATGTAATGTCACGAGGCGGTAATGAATGGTTTGATGATTTTACATCAGAAAAATGTTGGGGTAAGTGGTACTCTGGTGAATGGGAGGTCGGGGTTCTTGCTGAATTGATGCCCGAAAAAATAGCTGCTGGGGATATCGGAATTATGAACTTTCCTCTTCCAACAGGTGCTACGGAGACAAAAGCATATCTTGGTGGGCCGGGGCAGACATATTCAGTTGCGGCAAAAAGTGAAAACCAGGAAATAGCTTTGGATTTCCTTAAATTCTTAAGCTCACCAGAAGCTGCTCAGATCATGACCAAAAACAACATTCATTCAGCAGGGAAGGTGGATGATCCCGCGAAATACACAGATAATCCTCTTTTCATGGACTTTATAGAAACATACGCTAATGCGCATCTTGTTACATGGACAATGCCTTCTGCTGAAGCTGAAGAGAAGTGGCGTGACAATTTGGACCTTCTGTATCTTGGCGAGATTACTCCCAAGGAATTTCTTCAGGATCTGGATGCAGCTTTCTATAACGGGTGAACGATAAAAACCATCAAGTCCCAAATTGGTGGTTTTATCCTTGAGGTGCAAGACCGATTGCTCATGTAAGCAATCGGTCTTGCAAACTGCTATCAATGGAGCTTTGTTCCCAAAGCTGTCTTATCTTAGTTCTTTGGCGATAGTAAAAGGGATAGTTATGAATAGCTTAACGATCTTTTTCAAATGGCGGTTTTTCTTGTGCCAGTCTTCAAAGTATAGCTTGTTCTTTTTCTTGTAAGCTTCATTTTGGGATAAGCTATTTTCAAAGATATCTCTTATTCGATCTTTCAAAGTGTGGCGGCGGTTTCTTTCTCTTCTATATAGAAGAGAATCATACCAAATTTAGAGAGGCCATGAAAAAATTGAGATTGAGAGAAATGCGATATAGGTTTGATTTTGAGGAAAGTAAAGTGTTGGTGAATGTTATGGATGAGGTAAGATGAAAATGGCAAAACTCAGAAGAAGGGTGGCAATTATTACTGGTGGAAGCAGGGGAATAGGAAGAGCTATTGCAGGGGCTTTTCTTTTAGAAGGGGCAAAGGTGATTATTGTCGCGCGCTCTGAATCCAAGATAGAGAAAACAGTTGAAGACTTAAAGCATAAAGGAGAAATTATAGGTATGCCCATCGATGTTTCAAATATGAATGAAGTTAAAAGACTTATAAATCAAACCTTAGAATCCCTTAGCACCATAGATATTTTGGTAAATGCTGCTGGGGTGCAGAGTCCAATCGGGCCATTGATGGACGTGAATGCTGAAGAGTGGATACAAAATATTCATATCAACCTTATTGGGACTATGTTATGTTGCAAAGCTGTCTTGCCAATTATGATTAAGAAAAGAAAGGGGAAAATTATTAATTTTTCCGGTGGAGGGGCAACTTCTCCGAGATCTCATTTTATTGCCTATGCAGCTTCTAAGGTAGGCGTGGTTAAATTGACCGAGAGTTTGGCTCAAGAGGTTAACGAGTACGGGATTGATGTAAATGCAATTGATCCAGGTACCGTTAATACCCGAATGTTAGATGAAATTATTGAGGCGGGAGAAAGAGCAGGCAGTAAAGAGGCAAGAGAAGCCATAATGATAAAACAAAATGGGGGTACGCCTCCAGAAGTATCTGGTGAATTGGCAATTTTTCTTGCCTCGGAAGAATCCAATGGCCTAACGGGAAGACTAATAAGCGCAGTTTGGGATGATTGGAAAAGTGACAACTTTAGAAATATACTGGGGGCCAATTCTGATTGGGGAACTTTGAGGAGAATAGATGGGAGAAATTTTGGGAGAATAAGTAAATAAGATGAATGTCGCTGGAAACTTGTTCAAATTTTGGGCAACTTTTTCGTTTTTTTCCTTATCAAATGCTAATTTGAGCAAGAATTATTTATTTGGATGAAAATATGAGAAAAACTCAAAATTTATTAAAAAAAAGACTCACTCCATATATATGGATTTTACCGGCATTATTAATGTTTTGTATTTTTATTTTTTATCCTATTTCTTTCAATGTAATCTTAAGTTTTTTCAAATGGGATGGATTTAATCCAGATATTTTTGGAAAATTTGTATTTTTAGATAATTTCAAAGAATTATTCAAAGACAAAATATTTATCAAAGCACTTACAAATACTCTGATATGGGTAATGGTGTGTGTGACTGTACAGAATATAATTGCAATGTTTACAGCGATATTTTTATATATCGGCAAATTTAGAGGGTCTGCAATCCTGAGAGGGATCATATTTTTCCCAGCTATTGTCTCAGGAGTCATTGTCTCACTTGTATGGAGACCGGTATTTCTGGAAGGAGGAGGGTTCAATATGATAGTAAGTTTATTCAGCTCCACTCCTATATATCCTCTGGGAATGCCCAATCTTGCCTTCTATGTGGTAATGTTTGTATCTCTCTGGCAGTGGTCTGGTTTTAATATGATAATTTTTTATGCTGGACTTCAGTCGATCGAACCATCAGTTTTGGAAGCAGCGGAAATGGATGGAGCGAGTTTTTGGTCAGCTATAAACAGAGTAATAATCCCACTTTTAAAGCCAGTGATTATAGTATGTGTAATATTAAATGTTTTTGGTGGTTTTAAGATATTTGATGTTGTTTTTATTATGACCGGAGGTGGCCCGATCCATTCAAGTGAAGTGCTTACAACATTTATGGTTGATAAGGCTTTTAAATATGCAAATAGAATGGGCTACGCATCATCCGTTGCAACTTTTATGGTCCTTATTATGGGACTATTTGCATTTATGAGAATAAAACTTAGCAAATCAAGAGGCGAGGTATGAAATTAAGAAGCCTATCTATATCACAGTACATTATAACGAGAGCATGTATATATTTTTATGTACTCCTTGTACTTATACCTATCTTATTAATACTCTCACTTGCATTAAGATTGCCGTCTGAAATCAACGAAACTTTTTTTATTTTTATTCCAAAAAATCCAACTTTTAGTAATTTTATGAAAGCTATTAAAATATCCGAAAATCTGTTATATGTCTCCATACTAAGGATGGTTGTGAACAGCGCAGTCGTAACTCTATCTTCGATAGGCCTTGCGTTAGCTCTTTCCGCTACAGCTGGATTTGGTTTTGCTAATTATAGATTTAAAGGAAAAGAGTTTCTTTTTGTCGTTATCCTTCTTACTATGATGATACCCATGCAATCTTATATAATTCCGCTTTTTTTCCTGATTAAGAGGATGCATCTTTTAAAAAATTATCTAGGACTTATATTTCCCTATGTAACAATAGGGATTCCACTGTGCGTGCTGCTTTTTCGCAGCTTTTTTGAAGGAATATCCAAAGAGATCAAGGATGCTGCGCGAATAGATGGAGCTTCTGACTTTTACTATTTTTTAAAAATAGTAGTACCACTGTCAAAGCCTGTGATGGCTACTTGTTTGATAATTCTGTTCATGGACTTCTGGAATGAATTTTTTATGGCTTTGATCTTGATCCAAAATAAGAAATTGCAGACAATTCCCCTGGGAATGTCTAGGCTTATTGCTGGAAGGGCTCCTTTACCCCCTCCAACTTACGCGGCATTTCTTATTATTGCAGTGATTCCGATCCTTATAGTATTTTTCATTTTTCAGAGATGGTTCATAAGAGGGATAGCAGCTGGCTCAATTAAGGGATAGAAAAGAACACTTTGTAAATTGGAAAACGAAAAACTGGCTTTTGAAACACTGAGCTGGCAAGAATTTCTATATAGAAGGCAAAAGAAAAAATACGGTGTCTGGAAATCCACCAATAAAGGCAATTTCCGAGTTAAGGGGAAAAAAAATGATATCGGAACGTAAGAGCATTTCCAAAAAATCAACAGTAGCACTTCAGTTCACAACTCATTATCAATGGGACTCAAGAGATTGGGATTTAATCAAAAAATATGGCAATCCGTACCATCCTCTCCTTGGGTATTATAAAAACAATGATAAGAAAATATTAGAAACACAATTAAATTGGATTCGAAGAGCAGGCATAGATCTAATCCTTTATCATTGTTCTGCAACTCATAAAAAAATGCCTAAAGATATAGTAGATGATCAAGCTTTGAAATTATTTATGTCTCTTTTAAAAAATCAAAGAAATGAAGCTAGGAAATTAGAATTTTGCATTGATCTTGGGTGTTATGTAGGCTTTCATACTTATGAGGAGCTTTCAATGGTAATTTCTTACCTTGAGGGAAATATTGTAGAACACCCATATTATTTTAAATATAAAGATAAACCGTTCGTTTCTATCTATGTTGGTGACAATGAATATGCTGAAATAATTCAAAATCTAAGAGTGAGATTTCCTGAATTTGAAATTCAACCAATGGCAAGTCCAGGGTGTTTTCCAGATTATTGGCCATATATAGAATTATATCCGCAAACTTTACGAGATGATTGGATGACAGTATGCCCGGGTGCTGATAGCAGTTTAGAAGACTTATTTTTAAGAGATATGTGTTTAAAAACAAAGAATGAACTTTTTTGTAGATTTGTTAGAGATCCTAATCTTTCAACAGAAAAAATGAGAGAAAAACCAGAATTTAAAGCAGACAGAGATAATGGCTTATACTATAAGAAACAGCTTAAAAGAGCAATAAATAATAATCCAGATATTATTTTTATTTCTGGCTGGAATGATTGGATGTATGGAAATCAGATAGAACCATCAAAAGAATATGGTTTTAAATATGTTGACATGACAGCAGATCTATTGGGAAGAAGTGATGAAGTAAGATCATATAAATAGAAATTAACGGAAATCCCTAAACAATCGAAAATGCCTTTTGACACAAATTTGAATAAGTTCTGTTGTTCTTTGAAAAATTCATAAATTAGCTTTTGGCGGCTCACTTGTTAGAATAGCCTCTTTAAGGCGAATCTCAACCCTTTCCACTTTTTCATTTTGATTTTTTTACCAGATAGAGCTTTACTCCACACTCTGAAAAGCGAAAGCGCTGAACGGTTCCTTTTCCCTTTACTATCAAAGGGCGAGAGGTTCTTTCTCCGGCAACATGTTGGGTTCCATTCTTCCAAGTACGATTACTTCCACATTGAGGACACTTGCTGGGCCTTTCCTCTAAAAGAGAAGGAGCTTTACTTGAGACAGTTACCTGAGATAATTGTGATAAAGCTTTGTATTCCTTCCGTAATTTCTCGAGCTCTTCTTCGAGAATCTCAATTCGGGCACGAGGTCGAGGACCCGGTCTTTTGGGAGAAAGAATTTGCGATAAAGCTTTCAAGACTTTGTTCTTCCAACCATGAGTGGAATTTTCGTTGACTTCATACTTGTGAGCTAAAGAGCAGATTCTCGCTCCTTTTAGGTGCTCTAAGATGAGCTCCATCTTTCTTTCGGTATCTATTGGCCGATAAGGCATTTTCTTCTTCTCCTTTCGTCTTTATTCTAACATAAAGAAAGGAGAAGTCTATAGAAAAGACCGAAAGGTTTATGTGGTTTTATCACTGAAAGTTTCTCAAAAAATGGACATTTTGACTATCAAAAAATTTTTGTGCAAAAGCTAGTTGGTTGACAAAAAGAATGTATTAACATTAGTAGTGAAGTCAGATCTTTGACGGAAGAGCCAAAAAATATGTCCGGGGGAGGTGATGAGATTAAGAAAATAGATAGGCCCATTAGCTTGGGAAAGGAAAGCTTTTCAAAAAAAAAGTGTTAAGAAATTATTTTCTCTTTTGGGAGCTTTCCACAAAAAAATGAACGATACCAAGGAGGAGGTATATGAACCTGATTGTTATTGGATGTGAGTATGTCGGAAAGAGTACTTTAATTAAAGAAATTTTGAAATGGTTCAGGGGGATGGGTGTTAGCCCAACACTGCATGATCATTTCACTTTTCCTGCTCCTCCCACACTAACAAAACATGATGTGTGGGACCCTGCGGATCAGGAGAAAATCATGAGCATGACTCAGACAGGGAAAAAACGCATTGCTGCCTGGGGGCATGTCTATCACACTCCTCAGCGAATCTGGGGTCTGGGCTACGGAGACGCAATCTTCGAAGGGTACTACATTGAGGATTTCGTGTATGGGAAATTATATTATGAATATAAGGAATTGGAATCCAAAAGCGTTGTTCCCCCAGATGATGGGGAAGAATTTATAAGAGATATGGCCGTGACCCCGCACATAAGACATATTCCATACATGCAGGGCCAAAACCATGGACATTACTATGAGTCTTTGATAATGTCCTCTGCTCCCGAGACAATCCTTCTTCTCATGGAAGCCTCGCCAGAAGTCATAGCAAGGCGCATGAAAGAGGCTCCTCACCAACCCCAGAGGATCAAAGAAAAGGATATTCCCACTCTCATAGAAATGTTCAGAATAGAAACTGAAAACTCACTTATTGCTAGTAAAATGCTGCTGGATACGAGTGAGGCCACGGTGGAGGAGGTATTCGAACAGTTCAAGAAAGATGTGACTCAATACCTGACAGAAAAGGACCTGCTTAGAATCATTCTCCATAACATCCGTACTGGCAAGGGTCTTTAGATCTCCAAAGGCAACTTTTATCTGCTCTTTGGCTATCAGGGGTTATTGTGGTAATAAAACTTACTTATCTATATTGTTGGGTAAATTCACCTGGAATGGCAATTTTCAATTTAGAAAGAGCCCTTCAGGTAAGAAACTATCGTCGCTCCAGAGAGGATGATCTGGCCCTCATTCCCTATTTTCAAATGCCAGAAAACATTATTGGCCCCACGGGAAAACAAGAATCACTGGATAAAAGAAAGTTCATCAAACTGATGGATAGGTACTATGAGATGCGCGGCTGGGATGAAAAAACAGGATGTCCTACATCGGTTAAACTTCGAGAATTGGGTCTTGCCGATGTTGCAGGGAAATTGGGGAAATTCTCCATGAAGAAGACGTAAAATAATGATAATTGATGGTCACGCTCATATTTTTGAAACGATTAACACCGTCACCGGTGGCGGCGCCCAAAAATCCTTGGGTTTTGGAAAAGTGATAAGAGATACGGGTGAAGTCTTTCGCCTATTTCCCCCTTCATTTAAAGATAATTGCTGTGGGCCTGAGATGCTGCTGGAATATATGGACTGGGCAGGGGTGGATAAAGCTGTTCTCGTCAGTGGAGTCCTCTATGGGTTTACCAACCAGTATGTGGCAGATGTTTTGAGGAAATGGTCAGATAGATTTGTTGGTGCTGCTCTTGTTGATCCCATGACCAGAGATGCTAGCAAAGTTTTGAAGTATGCTGTGGAAGAACAAGGATTCGGAGCCTTGAAATTTGAGTTAAGTGAATTTTTTGGTCTGGCTGGTATCCATCCAAAGATACAACTTGATTCTTCTGAGTGGCTAGCGATTTTTGAGGAGGCTAAAAAATACCAGATCCCCCTGATATTTGATTTTGGACAGCCCGGGATGATTGGATACCAGGTAAAGAGTTTGAAAAACCTGGTGGCATCCTACCCCGAGGTAAATATGGCTATCTGTCATCTTGGGTTTTCCTATCCAGAACTCGAGGATAATACAAAACTCCACAACGATTGGAAGGAGTTGATATCTCTGGGGAAGAATAAGAATGTCTGGCTAGATATTTCTTCAATTCATGCACTCTTTAATAAAAGAGGTGATGATTATCCCTTTCCACAAACCCAAAAAATGCTAAAAACTGTTTGTGACACCGTAGGAACAACAAGAATGTATTGGGGCAGCGATGTCCCAGCGAGTACGCTTGTGGTTACCTACCCACAGTGTATAAATTTTATTAGAAACCATTGTACTTTCTTTTCAGGGGAGGAGAAAAAGAATATTTTGGGTGAAAATGCAAAGAGATTATTCAAACTTTAATCTTTCACAAAGGTAAATCTGTACAAGAATTCTGTGTCAAGAGATATTCTCAAAATTAAACAAAAGATAGAGGAGGTTTAATAACTCCCGTTTTCTGCCGAAAAGTGAATAAAGAATCTATAAACTAAGAGGTAGGTTGGGAGGGAAATAGTAGAAGTTCAACAAAAAAGGACGAGTATCGGAAGAATTTTGCCTATCTGAGCAGCTCTGTGACAAAACAAAAAAAGACCCCTGCATAAGGAGACTAGATTTACCGATCTATCTGAAGGGATTGGTGTTAGGGAGGAGATCTTTTCCTCTGAATCAGCGAAAGGATAAAAGTCGGCACCTTAGAGGCTGCTAGTTTTTTCTTGTAGGATTTGTCCCAGGTCTTCAGATACCTCATAAGGTTAAGGGTAATTCCTATAACAAAACGCTTCACTCGCTTCAGAATGGTAGTTATACAGGCCATGGTTGTCTGAATCGAAGCCATAGTTAATCCATAGATGCGGGGAGATTCTAAGATATCTAAATCAGAGGATTTACGAGTTCCATTAGAGTGCTCAGAGGCCGAGCGAAGGTTTCTAATCTTTTTCCATCGCTCTGAACACCTGGGAATCTCTGAGATGAGTCTGGAATGAGCCTTAATGGACATATGAGTGGAGTAGCCACATCCAGTGCCAAGATACTTACAGGCCTCGATGGGATTGTGTACCGCCATGGGTGAGATTGAACATTGTTTTCGACAGACAAAGGATACCCTTTTCTTTTTCTTATCATATCCATATAGGAATTCAACTCAAGGCAAGCTATCTAGATGCTTTCTAGCTCTAAGGAAGGGTATAAGAGCAAGTATTGCTCATTCTAAGGGTGTGTAATAGGTTTTGGCAAAAGAAGACTTCTGTAAGGAGAATATGGTATGGCTGACATGCAGAAATTTAAAGAAAGACTACACGCTGGCAAGGTCTGTATCGGTAGCTGGATTAGTTTCACCGATCCTTGTATAACGGAGCTCATGTGTGGCTCGGGGTTTGATTTTCTTGTATTTGACAGCGAACATAGCGCTATGAGCATAGAAACCGTCATGTTACACATGATGGCTACCAAGGGTACAGATGTTATACCCATCGTACGCGTAGTTTGGAATGACCCGGTGTGGATCAAGCAGGTACTGGACGTAGGCGCATCCGGCGTTCTCATACCACTAATTAGAACGGTGGAGGATGTGCGTAAGGGTGTCGCTGCCTGTATGTATCCACCCCAGGGCATGAGAGGCTTCGGGCCTCGACGTCCTGCCAACTATGAGCGTTATTTCAAGGAGTATATCGAGAGGGCCAACCGGGATATGATTGTCTTTGTCCAGATTGAGCATATCGATGCGGTCAACAATATGGAAGAGATTCTTAAGGTCCCTGGATTGGATGGCGTGCTTATCGGAGCTTGTGATTTGTCAGGAACGCTTGGTCTCTTAGGGCAATTGGGACATCCGAGGGTAGTTGAAACTATCAATGTCATTATTGCCAAAGCACACCAAGCTGGGGTAGCCGTCGGTATGGCCGGACCTCGAACACCTCAAGAAGTATTCAAATGGATATCGAAGGGCATACAATTCATCACCATGGCCAGCGACATGGGTTTTCTTTCCATGACGAGTGATAATTCAGTAGTAGAGCTCAGGAAACTTTTGCAATGAGCAAATCATTGAGCCAGCCCCTGGTAGTTCGATTCGAGAATAACCAGAGCGTTGTCATTTCCTGTTTAAAAGAAATTGAGTTGATTTAAGTTTTCGTTCTTTCTGATAGATTTTCTAGAAAAGAGAGGTCACTTGGTAGATTTCTCTCAAAAGGAAATAATTTTTCCTAAATGAGGGATAAAATTTGGGTAAAAAGTTTATATGCCTTAAGGTTGACCTCCGCCCTCCCCCCCCTAGAATCGATCCAGTTATTATGTTAGAACAGGGATCGAAAAAAGGGGAATTGAAATGGCCAGAAGAAGCTACAGACCTGAGCAAATCATTAACAGGCTACGGGAAGCAGAAGTCCTTGTCAGTCAAGGATCCACCGTAGGAAAAGCTGCCAGGAAAACAGGAGTTACAGAGCGGACTTATTACCGGTGACATGAGGATTGAACAAGTAAAAAGACTAAAAGAGTTTGAGAAGGAGAATACCCGGCTGAAAGGATTAGTAGCAGATCTTTCCTTGGACAATAACATCCTAAAGGAGGCAGGTTCTGGCTGAATGATGGCTCCTGCACGAGGCTCAGGCCTGAATATAAGGACCATGTCTGGAGCTATGATCTCATGATGGCAAGAACAATTGAGGGAAGAGCATTCAGAATACTCACGATCATCGATGAATATACCAGAGAGTACCTGGCGATTTTGACTCAGAGGCGTATCACTTCTGGGGATGTTATCGATCAATTATTCTATCTGTTTATATTCAGGGGCACCCCAGGATACATTCGCTCTGATAATGGTCCGGAATTTACAGCAAAGGCAGTACGTAGATGGTTGAATGATCTTGAAATAAATACACTCTTCATTGAGCCAGGGAGCCCCTGGGAGAATGGATACATAGAGTCATTCAATGGAAAACTAAGAGATGAGTTGCTCAATCGGGAGATATTTACTACACTGGCTGAAGCCAAGATACTCATTGAAGAATGGCGCAAAGAATACAACCAGATAAGACCGCACAGTGCTCTTAATTACAGATCACCTGCTCCCGAGACTATCGCCGCCGTTGACTCTAACTTAACAAGTGGTGCTATTAATGGGGCAGGTCAGTTTGTTTGCTATTTGTGCAAAAACTATGCTAAAGAAAGTCAAATAACAATCTTCACCTATAGTGAAGATTATACCAGGAGAATGAAATGAAATTAGCTATTTCTTCAAACAGTTATGACAAAGCACTATCTTGTGGTGAGATTGACCTTTTCCAATTGATCAAAAAAGCTAAAGAAGAGCTAGAAGTAAGTGGCATAGAGATTGAGGATAAACATTTTGAATCTGCAGAATTGGCTTATGTTAAAAAAGTTAAAGAAAAAGCTGACAGTTACAATTTGCAGATAGTTGATGTTGCCTTTTTTAACAATTATGGAATTAAGACCAAAGAGGGAAGAGATAAGGAATTTGAAAATTTCAAGAAATGGCTTAATGTATCTAAGATTTTAGGTCTTGATTTTATGCGAATCTGGGCTGGCTGGCCAGAATCTAAGGATCCGTCTCTATGGGATGAAATGATTAACTACTTGAGAAAATCGTGCATTCTGGCTAAAGAAGCTGGTATTTTCTTAGTTATGGAAAATGAAAATCATGGTGGTTTTGTCAAAAATGCCCAAAGTACCCTAAAAATTCTTAAGGAAGTAGATTCAAATAATCTGGGACTTCTTGTAGATACGGGAAATTACATTGATGGAATCGTCTCTATAAAAAAAACGATACACCTCGCAATTCATGTACACGCTAAGTTTATGGAACTAGATGAGAAGGGGAATGAGAAGAATATAGACTACGACACCATCTTTCAACTTTTGAGAGAAAATAATTATAATGGTTATGTATCTGTAGAATACGAAGGAGAGGAAGAGGAGTTTATGGCAGTTCCTCGAGCTGTGAATCGAATAAAGCAGTATATTTCAACTCAGTAAAAATATAAAAAAAGAAGTGTAAAATGAGTCCAAAGGTGGGAATTTTGGGTGCATATAAGTCGGTTAAGAAGCGGAAATGGGTAAACTTACCTTCAAAAAAAGACATAGTAAGTTTGCCCAGCTTCGAGAGAATACAATAGGGATAGTTTTCATAAAACACAAGGAGGAAATAGAGTGCCTAAAATGAAGACGGTTACACTTTCTGCTAATTGGGAGCCAAAATCTGATTTTAAGTTGGGTCCTAATCCGAGCCTTCCAAGTCAAGAGCAGACCTTGGCAAAAAAATGGGAGTTGATTACATCATCAATCCCTTAGAAGAAGATTCTACCCAGTAGGTGCTGAAGCTAACCGATAACCTGGGAGCAAAGTTCTATTTTGAGGCAAGCGGTCTTTCCGATAAGGTCTTTCCCGATATTGAGCGCACTATTTGGGAGGGAAAGCAACTTAACGGCGTTGTAGTAGTTGTGGCAAGATTTGCCAAGAAGATCCCTTTCACTGGATAGGTATTTCAGGTAAGAAGAGCATCCCTGGTTGGGTCTCAAGGACACTCAGGTCACGGGATTTTTTCCCATGTTATATCTTTAATGGCATCAGGGATGGATATGACTTCCTTAATCACGAGGAAGATATCCTTGGATGAGGTTCCCCGAAAATATAATCTTGCTTCAAAGTAATCGGGAAGAGTGTAAAATCAAAGATATTTTGGAGCAATAAGATGGAAAGAATGCTCGGTGCGGTTTTTGAAAGGGAGGAAAAACCATCTTCAAGGAAGTTTCCGGAAGATGGACATTATGAGGAAGGGGGAGGCAATTAAAGTAATTGTTAAATCATAATAAAATAAAAAAAAATAAGAACCTATGTACTCTGAGATATTTGAAAATCGCAAACCTATTATAACATCCAAGGAGACAAAAGTGTCTGATGAAAAAGAGAAAAACAAGATGTGGTTAACCACAGAAAACCCTGCTATTATCTTTGAAAATACCGATGTGGGCAGATTGAAGAAAGAAGTATGGGATGCACCAGAGAAAGAGATTGAGAGAATATTAGCCGAATATGAAGTACCCTCACTTCCAGAGCTGGGAAAGCCAGGGAGTTATATCCAGACTACGATTCGCCAGAAACTCATTGAAAATCGGCGTAAAAATGATATTGTTATTATTCCGGTGGGGTGTACAGAGAACCATGGCAGG